>Ga0316605_10000682_pt1 | contig 22332 bp, 16 predicted proteins | sample OWC_soil_day20_n_FD_207666 | JGI IMG/M metagenome (GOLD analysis project Ga0316605, IMG submission 207666) | Wetland soil microbial communities from Old Woman Creek delta, Ohio, United States - OWC_soil_day20_noCT | ecosystem: Environmental > Terrestrial > Soil > Wetlands | place: USA: Ohio...
GAAATTATGAGATACTGGATGCTTCCGTCAAAACAAATACCCGTTTTATTTTTTCGGAATCTCCGACCAATCCTTATCTCAATGTGTTTGATATGGTTAAATTCAAACAAATCGGCGACAAGCATAAAGTCATTACCATCATCGATTCCACGTTTGCCACGCCATTCAATCAGCGGCCGCTTGAGTATGGCATCGATCTGGTGATCCACAGCGCCACAAAATATCTTGCCGGTCATAACGATATTCTGGCCGGTGTGCTTCTGGGAAAAAAAGAACTGGTCAGCAAAGTCCGCGAACTTCATAAATCCATGGGCGGGGTGATTGATCCACACTGCTGTTATCTGCTCTTGCGCGGGCTGAAAACCTTTCCGCTGAGGGTGAAGACGCAAAATGAAAGCGCTTTGAGGGTAGCCGAATATTTGGAAAGCCATCCGAAAACTGAAAAAGCCTATTATCCTTTTCTGAAAAGCCATAATCATTATCAGATTGCCAGGGAGCAGATGAAAGGCGGAGGCGGCGTTGTCACCTTTACTGTCAAGGGTGATCTGGATGCGGCAAAAAGATTTATGGATTCACTGGAGATGATCTACATCGCGCCCAGCCTGGGCGGTGTGGAGACGCTGATTACACATCCCGCCACCGTGACCTATTATCGGTACACCCGGGAACAACGCTACGACCTCGGCATTGTCGATAATCTCTTCAGGCTGGCTGTCGGCATTGAAGATGTCGAAGATATCATTGCCGACCTGGAAAGAGGATTTGCTAACGTTTAAGCTCATGCTCTAATTCAGGGCAATCTTCATGAGCGGCGAAACCTTAACCTGTGCGACGGCCTTCAAAGTCGTACGTCTTTTTGTAAACTTTCTTGACAGATAAACCGGTTTGGGCGTAAATCTATCATCAGCAACACGATCAACAGATTCATTTTATGACAACACACAGAAAAGTGCAGCGGACTGTCCGGTTATGAAACCCTAGAATGAAAGCGCGCGTTCATATTACGAATATCCATACAAAGGAGGATCTGAAAATGAAAAAAGTGATTGGCGTTGTTTGTCTTTTCTTTTTATTTTTATCTTTTTCCCCGGCCGTTTTTGCTCAGGACAAGCTGTTGGATACCGGAGCCAAACCGGTTGACAATTATGGCGTCTACGTTGGCCTTGTGGGCGGCTATTCCATTCCCGGTGCGGATACCAAAGCCGTTTGGACGGCACCCAACGGAAACGTGATAGACTTCGACACAAAATTAAAAAACGGATTTCTCTATGGTTTTAAAGCTGGCTGGCTCACACCCTTCACCAACAGAATTCTGGCCGTGGAATTTGAATATAACCATCTGGAAAGCAGCTATGATAGAGCAAATTTAGCCTATATTTATGAAGGACTTGACGGAGAGATGAGGGGAAAAATATCCCTGAATTTGCTCATGTTGAACCTGCTGGCCCGAAAGCCCGGTGGAAAATTTCATCCTTATGCCGGTTTTGGTTTGGGTTATGCCGATGTCAAGGTCGATGACTTGACCTTTCTCAATACAAGCCTTTTCTCTCCTCTGACTTTCACCGGGGGTTCGAGTGGTGTTTTGGCCTATCAAGCAATGGTCGGTGTGGATTTTGATGTCTATAAAAATATTTCTGTCGGCATCGGCTATAAATATATAGGGACAACCCGAAAAATTGCATATGATTCTATATATGTCTCAGGTACGAAGGGAAATATGGAAGTGGATTATCGATCGCATAATCTGGTGTTGAGCGTCGCCTATATGTTTTAGTTTATCGGATAATAGAAAGCAAAGGCCGGGAACTTGCGTTAAGCCCCGGCCTTTTTTATGGGTAACGCCACGCCTGTCTGTGGCTTACCGGCGGGGTGTTAGTCTCCTTAAGAAAAGGATCCTTTATTTCCGGGCCTTCACAATAACATAGGGGCAAGTGGGCACCCGTTGACATTCGACATCGCGAAAACCAGCTGCGCGGACTGCGGCAACCAATGTTGTTTCCGAATAACTCTGCCCGAATATGACGTGACGCAGCCCCCAGAAAAGAAGCCAGTCGGGGATAAACCAGATTTTGAAACGTTTGATGAACTGCCGGATGGCATCATCGGATGCCTCCTGATCGGTTTCCGAGACCATCAGGCAGCCGCCGGGTTTGAGGACGCGATGGATCTCCTTCAGTCCCCGAAGAGCGTCGGGCCAGTGCTTGATCGAACCGATGCTGACAGCCGCGTCAAAGAGATTATCTTGAAAACGGATATCCATCACATTTCCCTGACTGAAAGAACAATTGGCGATTTTCTTTATTTTGCGGTGTTTTTCCGCTTCACGAACCTGCATGGGTGAATAATCAATTCCGGTAACCATGGCCCGGGGATTTTTTGCTGCCAGCAGCAGGGAAATGTAACCCCGGCCCGCGCCGGCGTCAAGAATGTGCGCGGGTCCGGCCAATGAAAACTCGCGGGCTATGTGGTCGTAAAGTTCGGTTACGGCGTCATAGATTCGCTGGTTGTAAATCGACCCCATAATATCCCAAACCAAACGAGAATCGCGAAGACGGGTCAGAAGCTGTATTGTCCGGGAAGGTTGAGGGGCTTTCATTCAAAAGTTCCATGGCCTGCGGCTGATGGCAGGATATTCAAAAAAGCAGTCATGAAGAGGGCTCCTAAAATCGTTTTGTTTACGGACGGTATCATGAAAATGAAAGAGAGGTCAAGCTGCGACATGGATGATTACAGATGATATTGTTACCTGACGATCCTGCAGTGCGAACCTGAATTCTTCTAAATATATGCGCCCGATGCCGATGCACATTCTGAGGATGGCATTGAAATATCGTGGTCAGGACATCTTAATGGCAATGGTCCCCCCACATTCATGACAACGGCCAAAAGGTGGCTGATAAAAAAGACCCGATTCCTTCCGCGCCGCCTGCAATAAAAGCAGTCTTTAGGATCAAAGCCGGTGGAAATGCAGACCAACCAATCTACCTTTGTCTGCGATTAAAGAAATTCATATGGTGATTCAATATTCTAATGTTTTGTATTTGAAAAGTTTGTATAATCGATTAAACTTTCACCTGTGAGCGGTAATGTATAAACCCATAAGAGCGCGAAAGGTGAGGTATGAAAATAATGAACAGGAGAAAATACGTGAATAAATGGATGATTGTAATCAAAGCAATGGCTGTTGCGGTGGTTGTGGCGGGCGTTAAATTCGTTCTACACACCTTAAATCTCGAATTTATTCGTATTGATGCCCTTATTTCAGCGTTGATCAGCGGCGTCATTTTTACGATAGCGATTTTACTTGCCGGAGTCATGACTGATTTCAAAGAAAGCGAGAAGATTCCGGGAGAATTAGCGGCCTCTTTAAAGGCGCTGCACAAAGATTTTGAACTGTTGGCGTTTACGGCCAAACAGGAAACCGAAAGCGCGCTTTTGCATATCAACAGCCTGATTGGTATCATCATAAAGCAGTTTGAATCGAACAAGTGGAAGCAGTCGGAGATTTCCAAAATAGTGGAGAAAATAGACGATGATATAAAGGTAATGGCTGCAAAGAACGTGGCACCGCCCTATGTCATAAAAATGCGAAATGAGCTTAACAATATAGAAAAAATATCAAACAGGATCGATACGATAGAAGAGACCAATTTTCTTCCTGCAGCCTATGCTTTATCGCAAGTAGCTGTTTTATTGGTCATGCTGATCCTGTTGTTTTCCATGCTTGACCCTTATCTGATAGGGATGGCCATAATTTTTACGGTAACTTTTCTGATCACCGGGATTTTAGTGCTGATCAGAGATATGGATAATCCGTTTGAAACCGGCGGCACAGGCAGTGCTGATGTGGACTTATCCCATATTTATAAGCTGGACAAGTATCTGAAAAGTCATGACGAGATGAAGTGATTAAATATGCTAAGGTGACAGCGGCGCCCCTTTTTGCGAACCCGCCCGCTATATGGCTTCTTGGTCATGGCTTGCAGAGACTTGCCCGGATGATGAGATCGTTAATGCCCTGGATCACTTTTTTTAGATTTCTTTGAAAGGGCGGGAGTAAAAATGATCCTACTCTTTTTTATGGATCATCTATCATGATCGGTAGCACAAAGATGTTATGGAACGTCATTTTCTCTTTCTATGTTTTATCTTCCAGCAAATCGACATGTTCCTTGCGCATGAATATTTTCAGGATTTCAAACCAGGTGATGCTCACGATTCCGGCAATAAGGGCCAGGCAGAAATCTATGGCATGCATGGGGGCGAAGTGGAAAATTCCCTGCAGGAACGGCACAAAGATCACGAGTCCTAAAAACAGGAGCGCTCCGCCCATAACCCACGCCAATGCGGGATTGGGTGACTTGAAGGATGCAAAAATCGTTCGCGACCAGCTCCGGTTGGTCAGGATGAGGCACAGATTGGAGATGATCAAGGTTACAAAGGTAATAGCCCGGGCCTCGTCAAGGGATTGTCCCAGGGCGAGGGCAGCTTGATAAACCAGAGCGACCACGATCAGGGCGACAAGCCCCTGGGCGGCGCTGATGGCGAGGGTACGCTTGCCGAACAGACGTTCCCCGGGATCACGTGGCTTGCGTTGCATGATCCCGGATTCTTCCGCCTCGGCCTCGAACACGACGGAGCAGGCCGGATCAATGATCAGTTCCAGAAACACGATGTGGACAGGCAAGAGGACCATCTCCTTCCAGCCAAGAAAGACGGGGAGCAGCGACATTCCGGCAATCGGGATATGCACGCTGACGATATAGGCCATAGCCTTTTTCAAATTGTCAAATATCTTGCGCCCCATTCTGACCGCGGCAACAATGGAAGAGAAGTCGTCATTGAGCAGCACCAGGTCGGATGCCTCGCGGGCGACATCCGTGCCGCGCTCGCCCATGGCGACGCCGATGTGCGCTGATTTCAAAGCAGGGGCGTCGTTGACGCCATCACCGGTCATGGCGACGATCTGGCCTGCCGCCTTAAGCGCATTCACCAGAATCAGTTTTTGTTCGGGCACGACGCGCGCAAAAACATTGACCTCTTTAATCCGCTGCTGGAGCGTTGCATCATCCATCTGTTCCAGTTCTTTACCCGTGATGACCTTCTCCGGATTTTTGAGGCCGATTTGCCGCGCAATCGTTTGCGCCGTGATGGGGTAATCACCTGTAATCATCACAACCTTAATGCCGGCGGAGTAACACATGCGTATAGCATCCGGTACAGCCGGACGGATGGGGTCCGAAAGACCGATAAGGCCGATGAATTGAAAGTTGAAATCATGTTGAATGGCAGGCAGTGAGTCTTCCTGCCGGAAATAGGCTTTGGCCACACCCAGCACACGCAGCCCTTGCTCAGCCATTTGTTCGATTTTGGCCGCCAGCGCGATCCTGCGGTTTTCATCAAGGTGGCACAGATCAATAATGGCTTCCGGGGCCCCTTTGGCCGAGATGACAAAATCTTTTCCATCCGGTGATTTCCAGACATGCGATAAGGCCAGTAGCTCCTGGGAAAGCGGATATTCATGCACCAGATTCCAGTTGGCATGGAGGTGTTCCGTCTGGGAGAGTTTATCCACCCCCAGTCTCAACAAGGCTTTCTCCATGGGATCAAAAGGATCTTTTTTGCTGGCCAGGATGCCGAACTCGACCAGTTGATGAAACGTTTCAGGCAGGGGGATCGGGTTTTCTTCCCGGTTGGCATGGAACTCATCATCGGCCATGAGCGTGCGGATCGCCATCAGGTTTTTCGTCAGGGTGCCGGTTTTGTCGGTGCAGAGCACCGTGGCCGCACCCAGGGTTTCGACGGCGGCCATCTTGCGCGTCAGCACCTGTTTTTGCGAAATACGCCAGGCGCCCAGGGCAAGGAAAATAGTCAGCACGACGGGGAATTCCTCAGGCAGCATCGCCATCGCCAGAGTGATGCCGGAGAGAACGCCGTCCATCCAGCTTCCGCGTGTCAGCCCGTAGACCAGGATCACGAGGGCGAAGAGAATGAGGGCAATAAGGAATACCGCCTTGACGATGCGTCCCGTCTCCTTTTGCAGCAGCGTATCCTCCTGGACCACGGTTGAAAGTGCCTTGCCGATTGCGCCGATTTCGGTTCGGGTGCCGGCGGCCTTGATACAGGCGATGCCCTGGCCTTGCACGACCATGGTACCTGAATAAACACAGGGGATGTCTTCACCGCCCGGCTTCTCCATTTTCATGCATTCCGGATCTTCGTCGCCGGCGGTTTTCCGGACGGCGATCGACTCTCCGGTAAGCAGCGACTCATCCACCGTGAGATTTCTGGCCCAGACGACCACGCCGTCGGCGGGGATGCGATCCCCTTCGGACAGACAGACCATATCGCCGCTCACGACTTCGCGGCCGGGAATACGGATGCGCTCTCCGTCGCGGATGACCAGGGCGCGGGGACTGGAAAGATCACGCAGGGCATCCAAGGCTTTTTCGGTTTTGCCCTCCTGGTAGATGGTGATCCCCATCATGATGAACACAAAACCCAACAAGAGCAAGGCGTCTTTGGGTTCGCCCAGAAAGAGATAGACGCTGCCGCACGCCACGAGCAGCAGAAACATGGGCTCTTTCACGACTTCAATGGCGATAGCGAGGATATTGCGCTGTTTGGACGATGGAAGTTCGTTGTACCCCTCAGTCTTCAGCTTCTCCACGACTTGGGCGCGGGAAAGTCCTTTAATCTGTTTTGCCTGATTCTCGGTTAACGCCATTTGTTCCCCCTGTTCTATGACGATTATCTCACAACGTTGAAAGGGATGAAATGCTTCTGAGTGCTCATATTTTCTTCCTCAATGCACTGAATCGACAGGCCTGGACGCGGCATTCATCACCGTCAGTCTCGAACTTTTTTTCACGTTTGACTGCACAAGCTTTAACTTTCCCATCGCATTGGGATCCCGAGTGATTTTATCGATGAATTGAATGCGTATATCAGAATACTTTACGTCAAGTTTTTTAAAACTATTTTCCAGATTCGCTTTGATTTCATCGGCGACACCGTCACGAGAGGCTTCATTTCTAAGAACAACGCTGATCGTCATTCCCTCATCTTCTTGAACAACGCAGTATTCCTTAATCTCCTTGATAATGCCCAGGGCGCTCGCGAAGTGGATGGGATGAACCGGAATATCTTGTCCCCGGGTGTTCGCAAGATAGATGATATCATCATTTCGACCATCCACGTTGGCAATCAGTTTGAAAGGCCTTCCGCACGGACAGCATTCTTTTGACAGCGTGAGCATGTCGGATACTTCATAACGGATCAGTGGCTGAGTATAGTTGAAAAGATTCGTGATCAAAACTTTGTATCCGGGCGATCCATCAGGAACGGGTTGATTCTTCTCATCCACAACTTCCATGATCGTCAGGTCTTCAGCAATGTGGATCCCGCGATGATAGGGACAGTCCATGTTAAATGCGCCGCCTTCGGTTGAACCGTAAACATCAAACGGCGTCAATCCCCATGCCTTTTGAGTATTCAACGCCATTTCCTTTGTCATCGTCTCTCCTCCGATTCCAATCATCAGGGGATGGATATTTAAACGTCCTTCTATCTGTTCAATTGCCAGGAGTGATATGATCGACGGATACGACGATAAAACGTCCGGCTGGAATTCATTCATTGTGTTGACATGGGATTCAATGCTGGATGTCGCGCTTAATAGCTTTGAGTTAATGAGATGAGTCTGTCCGCTTACCTTCATACGATGGGAGGCGTGAACCGGATTATCCGCAAAGATCGTGATTTCCTTCAATCGGTTAGGAAAGCTCGGGGAAATATCCGTGCGTAACGCGCATCTATTGTAGCCGGCAAGGATCGTGCTCCATTCCTTTCTGTTGAAAACGAACACGCCTTTAAGACCGGAGCTCCCGCTTGTTGTGAGAACACGATATTCCCCCAGGTAATACTCATCCCCGGAAAGCTGGCGGATATGGGTTTGAAGTTCCGTTAATTTTAAACGGGGGTCCGTTACAAAACGGTCGAAGTTGTCCATCATGATCGCTTTATCGATAACAGGCAAATTCCCGGGAACCATCGCGTGGTCGATCCGGATGCCTTTGTAGAGGTCATGATAAAACGGAGAGTACCGAGTTGCATACCTGATCAGGGACAAAAGCTGTTTGCTCTGATAATGCTCCAACTTTTTCCGTTTCCAATGCTCATGCATGGTGAGCTTTACCAGCATCGGCAGGGATCTTATGACATCCTGTACTCTTTTGAGTTGATATGAAATTGTCATTTCATTTTCCTCTTATAGATATCGGCGAACCCGAGTCATGTATCCACAGTAGCTGTCGCCATACTTTTCAGTCAAAAATGTTTCCTCCTGACGAATCTGAAAATGAAAACCGAAGGTGATGCAGATAAAACATATAAGAAAGAACGGGGTGCTGTAGATCAGGAACGTCCCCAGAAAATAGAGATCCATGGATAGGAATATCGGGTTTCTTGACAGGGAGAAAATACCCGTTGTGATCAAGCCACCGGGCGCTACGGTATCAATTCCAACTCGCCATGATGATTTGAAAGATACCAGGGCAAGGCTGAAAACAAAAATGCTCATGACGATGATCGCCACACCGGCAAGCCCGACAATCTGATGATGGAATAGCGGATTCACCAGCACCGACGGCAGAAATTGGAGATCGATATGTAGAGAATGGACAAATATCTCAAATAGCCACAGCGGGAAAAATATTAAAAAGCTTTTTTCCAGAAGGGCGGCCAGGCCTTTTTTTCCGCTGCCCAGCCGGAAAACGACAGTGCCTTTTCCTAAAAGCCATAGTGATCTGCCGAAAAATATCAAAAGAAAGACGATCAGGGTGATGATCTGAAAATAATCAAAATAATTCATACAGCCTCCATTAATTAGTTAGCATAAACTAACTATTGAGTTAAAAAAATTACATTTTTGAAACCATCTTATTCAAGAGCGCCACCAGTGTTTTCAGATCCTTGCTGTCCAGGTTATTTCTGAACAGGTCCGCTATCTGGTTATGCGTATCGTTATGCATTTCAACGAGTTTTCTTCCCTTGGCGCTGAGGTGGACATGAAAAGAGCGCCGGTCCTCATCGGATTGAAATTTCTGAATATAACCCTTGCTTGCCAATTTATCTATAATGGCAGTAACAGACGGCTTGCTTAATTTCAACGTCTTGGCGATTTCTCCCAAATTGGGATTGCCGAGTTTGTTAATTACATCGATATACTCAATCTGGCGCGCTGTAAAACCCGCTTCTTCATATTCTTTAACAAACTGCATTTCCCAATCGCCTAATCGTTTTGTTAAAATTTCGACAAGTTCTACTAAAGAATATTGCATATAAAGCCTTCTAATTAGTTAGTGTGAACTAAATATATCCAGTGCGATGTTTTGTCAATGAAAAATTTTTAGCGGTGTAAATGAATACGAAAATTCATGCAGAACAGTCCGGGATAATTCTGCCGGTCTCCAGGATTAACTGAAGAAAATATCTATGTATCTTTCCGGACGGAGGATGTAAGAAGAAACAAAAGATACCAGTAAAACTACTTCTCTAACGGGGACCGTTCAGACGATGACACCGGAGCAAATTGCGGAAATACTCATCCATGCATCAAAAGAATTCGAAATGGGGTTGCGCAGACTAAACCCTATTGTCCTGTCCGGCATCAGGGAGGGGCTGCTCATTCAGCTCGACCCGCTTGCGGCGGCCAGACAATTTTTACTTGCTGACAAGGCAGGTGCCATGGATGAAACCGTACGGTCCGGATTGTTGCGCGCCTGCGATTTCATGTTCAGTGCCATCAGAAGCTTTGCCGGCGAAGCGGATCTCCAAGCTGCCTATATTTCAGCGCTGCGGGCGGCGCGTAAATTCTGCCGGGCGCAGGAGGCGCTGTTTCCCCTGTACCGCGTGTTTCCTGAAGTGAACCGATATTTCCTGGAGCCGGGAGCGTCTTCTGCTTTAATCTCTGCGGAGAAATCGCAGGATGTTGAAACCGGCATTATCCATGACGGGACATCATCCCATCCTCACGCGCGGGGCGGTTATTCTCTCTACATCCCGGAAACCTATACCCCGGAGATCGCCTGGCCGCTGGTGGTAGCGCTGCATGGCGGATACAGCCACGGACGGGATTTCCTCTGGACATGGCTGCGCGAGTCGCGCAGCAGGGGCTTTGTCCTTTTCGCGCCTACCTCGCAGGCCATGACCTGGTCTATCGGCAATGTTGCGGTTGATGAACAGCCGCTTAATCGCCACCTGGATCAGGTATGCTCATGCCTTCATATTGACCGGGCTCGCATACTCCTCACCGGTATGTCCGACGGCGGAACTTTTGCACTGGCCATGGGAATGTCCGGAAATAGTTTCTTTAATACCATCGTTCCGGTTTCCTGCGCCTTGCCGCCCGTGGATTTGCAGTACGCGCAAGGTAAGCGCATCTTGTGGGTCCACGGAGCCCAGGATTGGATTTTTCCGGTGAACTGGGCTGCCCGGGCGTGCAAAGATCTACAGCAATCAGGAGCGGATATCAAACTCAAGGTTGTTGACGATCTTTCGCACACCTATCCGCGCGAAGTCAACGACACCATTCTGACTTGGTTTGGGATAAGCGGCATCCGTGGCGAGTCAAAAACATGAAAGTAAAATCATAGAGGTTTCCCGAAAAGAAGTTTCAGCATGTTGACGATCATCTTTTTCCTACCCGCTCTTTCCATCAGGATGCTTAAATACAAAATCTCGGTGTTCATCGGCGGAATGGTTGTATTCTCTTTCTTGATCAGTTTAACGGCCTTGGGTTTACAGGTGGTAACGCAAAGGCCGCATCCGATGCAGCGATCCAAATCCACCCGGAACGTTTTACCGTCCGAGCCGATCGCGTCCATCTGACAGCGTTTTCCACAGACGCCGCAACCTGTGCAGGAAACAGTGTCGATGCAGGCGAAATAATTTGTTGCAAAGAAACGGGCGGGCCGGGGCTGCTTTTTAGCGGTTGTTATAACGCCGCAGCAGCAGCCGCAGCATATGCAGATGCAGTTGGGTTTTTTGGAATTGCCGGGTTGCAGCACCATTCCTTTTTTTTCAGCCGTGTCCAGTATGGCGAGGCATTCCTCTCTGGAAATCGGCCTGGCCCTCCCACGCGCCGCGTAGCTGGTTGACCCGATGAGCAGACAGACCTCATAGTTGTCCGTTTGCTTGCAGGGTTTCCCCACCAGGGCCTCGCCCTGTTTGCAGACGCAGTTGGCCACATGCAGCGTCTCTTTTGTGTGCAGGATGAAGTGCCGCATGTTATCGTAGGTATCGACAATGTATTCCGGAACGATTGCTTTCAGGTGCGGACTGGTCCGAAGCTGGGGCAGGGATGAACGGAAAAATTCCGTGCCGAAGGCTTCGTCAAAATACTGATGGATCATGTCCACCAGTTCACGGGTGAGGTCATCCACGTGATATTCAACCATGCCGATGGCCAGCATAGCAATACTATAACGGGGCGGTCCCGCGCTGCCCGAGCGGCTGATGACGCCTTTCATAAACATTTCATCCAGCATCGCTTGAAGGTCACGATGGGACAATTCCATATTAAATTTATGGCTAAGTCTTTTGCGGATCGTTTCAACGCGGATGGACCTTAGCGTAAGGCACAGCGCTATCCTGGCCTGAAGCGGCGTAAAAAAATATTTTAAAAGAGCTATTTCCACACCGCTTTTTGTCGCGGGGTATCCAATTGGATACTGGTCCAACTGAACCTGAAGGTCTCTGTAGATAGGATCGGGGATCATTCGTTTTGTTTCTCCACGAGGCTTGCCAAGGCAATAGCCGATGTATTGAAACTAAAACTATCGGAATTAAAGTCACTTGTCCATCTTCATTTCAGACATGGAGGCTGTTCCAACAATGATAATATATCAGGCACCGTTTGACCGGGTGGGATAGCGAAGAAATAATTAAGAAAGCAAGAATCTTTCAAACGTTTCCGATTGTTTCAGGAACTTTGATAAAGGGGCGCGCCGCTCGTCATGGGACGAGTCGACGCGCCTGTGTTTTTAGGGGGTATTGCCGCTTTCAGCTATGTTGTCTTACTTGGGGGAAATTCTTTTTCCAAATCTTTCAATTTCATTTCCCGCGTCCTGCAATCCTTTTCCGACCTCTTCAGTAATCACGCTGCTTTTCTTCTTTAATTTCAGAGCAAGATCTTCAGACTTTTTCATGGCATCATTTGTGCTTTTTTCTATTTTCTGCCCGGCCCAGGCAAAGCCTTTCTCTAAGTTTCTGTTGGCTGATTCAAGCGCCGCGCCGGCTTTGGCCGCTTCTTTCTTGGTCCATGATTCCGTTGACTTGATGTGGGCGTCCGACGCCAGGGCGTGATAGGCGCGCGCAAATGAGTCCTCCATTCTTTTTTTCGACGTGACAGCGCCTTTTTTTACATCATCCGCCAGTTTATCCAATTCCTGGGCTGATGTCGTCAAAGCTTCTTTTCCCTTCACCGAGGCGTTGGCCGCTTCAGCTTTCATATAAGCCGCGCCCTTTTTAATTTGTTCGGCAGCGGAATTCATATTTTTCTCGACGTAATCCTGCCTGGCTTTTTGAAAAGTCTGTTCGATTAATGATGGTTCCGGGCCGGCAAGGGCTATCCAGGGGAAGATTCCCATCACCGCCAAGGCAAATGCGGTAATGATGACACGATTGAAACGATACATGATAACTCTCCTTTCCTCATGTTGAATGTTACTTAAATTTGCTTCTTATGTGGAATTTGTCAACGGTATTTTTTAAATCTATTCTGGGCCTCTTCAAATAATAGGATTATTGATCAATGTGTGTTATAGCCAGTCCGCCCGTTTGTAAGGACAATGGATAATCCGCAAATTTCCCGTGTGTTGAGGTATGTATATGCAAGAAATACTGGTTGTGGTTGCAATTGCTGCGGCGATATTTTTCCTTCCCCGGCTAATGGGACGAAAATCCTCATCCGAAGCGCAACAACAGCCGCGACTTCAACCTCGGTTCCAGTCTCAGCTCAACGATCATGTTCCGAAAATTAGGCTGACGGGATGGATGCGCCTGTCCATCGTAGTCACTTTCCTGTGGGTTGCCGGTTGTGCCGCTTTTCTAAAACCCTGGGGAGACAATACATTTTTATTTTTTTTGATCAGCCTGGGTCCGGCAATTGCTCTCTGGGGTGGCATCTGGGCCTGGTTCGGCTATAAAAAATACCGGCGTTAAACATCTCCTGGGTGTCGAGGGAGCGGGCCGCGTTCAAGCATTGGAATAAAGATTTTGTGTGTCAGCATAACACCTTTGGGTGTTGATGTGGTGCCCGCGGTATATAAGATCACCGCCAGATTTTCCTCTCCGACGATGGGCAAAATCTTTGTCGTCGGTGGTTCGTTGAGCAGTTGGGCAAAAGAGTATGTTCTGGAGCCTCGTCATCGAGCAGGATAATACTCTTTAGTGTTTTGTTCTCCCGCAGCATGGATTCATTTTTCATGAACGTGTTGCGGATGGTAATCATCGCTACGGCTTCACAGTTGATCAAAAAATGGTTCAATTCTTTATCATTCATTAAAGGAATTAGCGGAACGACAACACCTCCGCTTCGGAGAATTCCCTGACAACTGATAATAACCTCCGGTCAGTTGGGAGCTAACAATCACTCTATAACCTTTTACGGCAAGTTTCTGGAGAGCTTGGGCAAGCCTTGTTGCTTCCCGGATGATTTGTTTATTGGTATAAGTGAGATCATCAAAGATCAGGAATGGTATTCACCAAAGGTTTGAAGGGTTTTTATCGGCCAGCGCAACAAGATTCATAGTTTGTCTCCCATCTCTAACAGGCTAAATCCAGTACTTTTTTTTAAGTATGATAGCGGAAAACGGCGGGGGTAAGTAGAGTAATAAAATCAGGAGAATGAACCCTGGTTTCCACCCACGACCGGCGTAAAAGCACAGGATTTACAGTCGGGGTGTAAGCATAAAATTTTTCATCAAACGGGACATCATAGCAGATTATGATGCAAGTTATTTTGGCTTATGTCTTTCTCTTCTAATAATTATCAAATAAAATCAATTATTTGTAAAATATTCTGACTAATGGTCACAATTTGTGTTGACTTGTGGTCACGATTTATTTACAATGTCGGCAAAGCGGGAAGCTTGCTTGGGAATAGACACATCATTGAAACTTTAAAACTTCATCTGTTTATTCCTAAACAAGTTGCCCTGAGCTTCTTGTGCCGATTATGTTTTTTTGGCTTCATGAATCACCAGGTTTTTGATGGTTATCAAATATATTGCTGGTCATTTGTGCAGAAGTAACCAAAGATAAAGCAAAATTGCAGCATAGTGAATTTTTTCGGGGCGACTCATTAAAATCAAGGAGACGCATATGGCCGAAAAAACTTATCTTGCTGGAGAGAATTACGAGTATCCGTTAATCATTAAAAAACTGCTGAATACACCCCTGATTTATTCCCCGGATCAGGAAATTGTATATCGGGATGAATCACGATACACCTATCGAACGTTAAATGAACGTATTGCCAGGTTGGCAAATGCACTGGAAGATCTGAATGTTCAACATGGGGATACGGTGGCTGTGTTTGATTATGACAGCCATCGATATCTCGAATGTTTTTTTGCGATTCCCATGATGGGCGCGGTATTGCAGACCGTCAACTGGAGATTGTCAGCTGACCAGATCGTCTACACGGTCAATCATGCGGAAGCCAAAGTGATCATCATTCATTCTGACTTTCTTTCCATTCTGGAAGAAATCAAAGAACAATTGGAAACGGTTCAGACCATTATTGTGATTTCCAAAGACGGCATTTTGCCGGATGCAAAATTTGTCATAGCCAGAGATTATGAAAATTTGCTTGCTGTTGCCGGCACATCTTATGACTTTCCTGATCTGGATGAAAATACCAGAGCCACAACTTTTTATACAACCGGGACAACCGGTTTGCCCAAAGGAGTGCATTATTCGCATCGCCAGCTCGTGCTCCATACGTTTTCGGTAGCTGTGGCTTTAGGGTCGTACAATACAATCGGACGATTCCGATCCAACGATGTCTATATGCCGATTACACCGATGTTTCATGTTCATGCCTGGGGGTTGCCCTATGTGGCCACTCTGCTCGGCGCCAAACAGGTTTATCCCGGGAAATACGAGCCGGAAATGTTGCTAAAGCTGGTGGAGCGCGAGAAAGTGACATTTTCACACTGCGTTCCGACGATTTTGCAGATGATCATTTCCAGTCCTGCAGCTCAAAAAATAGATCTGACTGAATGGAAAGTGATGATAGGCGGATCAAGACTTACAAAAAGCCTGGCCCAAGCTGCCCAGGGAATCGGCATCACTGTTTTTACAGGGTACGGGATGTCGGAGACGTGTCCGGTCATCAGCATTGGCGTGCCAAAGCCGGATATGTCGGTGGGACAGGAAGACACATTGGCCGATATCGTAACAAAAACGGGTCTGCCAATTCCCCTGGCTGAGTTTCAGGTTGTGGACGCCAACGACAAACCCTTGCCTCATGACGGCGTGTCTGCCGGCGAAGTTGTGCTCAGGTCACCCTGGCTGACCAAAAGCTATGCCAAGGCGGCTGATAAGACGGAAGACCTCTGGCGCAATGGATGGCTGCATACCGGTGATGTCGGTCATGTTGAAAATGGCTATCTGCAGATTACCGACAGAATAAAGGATGTGATTAAAAGCGGTGGTGAATGGGTATCCTCATTGGATCTCGAAAACATGATTGGCCAGCATGAGGCGGTTCTGGAATCGGCGGCCATCGGGATTCCGGATGAGAAATGGGGTGAGAGGCCTCTTATTCTTGTGGTCTTGAAGCCAGGCTACGAGGAGAGCGTAAATTCCGCCGAATTCAAAGTTCACATGCAGAGATTCGCCGGCCAGGGACAATTGCCGAAATATGGTGTTCCTGATCGATACGTGATTGTTGATCAGATCGCCAAAACCGGCATCGGAAAAATTAATAAAAAGTGGTTAAGAGAGCAATATAGAGCATAACAAGAGTCAAAGATTTCTATTCGCATTGGACGTTCGGGACGACGCTTCATCTGTCCTGAGCGTCCAATGTTCGTTTCTAAATGGAGATCATGAATATTCGGTGTTCACCGGCAGATCGCGATAATGTCTGCTGATAGACGTTGGTTGATGATCGGATTTTATAAATTGATGGGAACCCGATTGATTCCGTTTAGATTTCCATCTGTAACGATGAGGCGCATTCCTCAATGGTTATTTAATCTTTTGCAGCATTTCTCCCATCATTTTATGAACCAGGTTGACGGCTTTGAGCGGGCGAAGCATGACTTTGAAATCGATGATTCTGCCGTCTTCACCCCAGGTGATCATGTCTACCCCGTTAATCGTGATGCCGTCAATGACCGTCTGAAATTCTAAAACAGCATTTCGGCCGGAGACGACCTCCCGCAGATATTGAAACGTGTCATTGTTGAGGACGTGCAACGCTGCCGTCAAATATAATGTGGTGATTGGTTTTCCCGCCTGGGGTGTATGAACTACCGGGGAATGAAAGACGACATTTTCCGCAAGAATATTTTCCAGACCGACCGCGTCCTTTGTTTGAATCAATTTGTGCCATGTGGCGATGGTGTTTTCAATCATAGTCAACCCTTATAAGAAACTTGTCTTTAATCTTTTTACGGAGTGAATATGCACCCTGAATCAGATACACATTTTCCGCATCTCGCGGAAATTCATCGCGGAATATTGGATTTTTTTCGTTTGAACCAACGCCTATTGGCCGGGCATAACGATTCGGGACGATTCCTGACGATGCATTTCCTCGGCTTCGGCAATCATGGCTTGAACTGATTTTTCAATGGCATCCGGTAACTTGTCTGCTGCCTCGCTGAGCGTTTTTGCTCCTTCAATAACGCATTGAACCGGAATCGGTCCGTTGGGGGACATCAGCTGGGCCATACCCGTGAAAAGAGATTCTCGGCTCTCATCAGGCGAGCCGTCAATTTTGACCGGCGTGAGACGGCGGATGGTGGCATAGGTCAGATCCGTGAAGGACTCTTCTCTATAAAGGTTATCGGGGTTTATTTTGATGTTTGTGATTTTGGGTCCGTTTGCGTCACTCATGAGTTTTCTCCTTATTGACATAGGGTTAATGGATCATCACCGCGAAAATAACGGAAACGGTAAATGAAACGGTCTCCTCTTTTTCGGATCATTGTTTGTTCCCTACACTGAAAAGATCAAAGGGTCAAGAAAGGATATGGGCTAAGGCTGGCGATATGCTTTACGTGCGGCAAGCAGGGGGACTCACACCTGTGATTTCTTTTCCGGGATAATGTTGGGATAGAGATTTCCGGCGCACTCCGGGAGATAAGCTTTAAGAGAACAGCGCCTCAGAATGTTCGGAGATGTAATTCTCTATCTGTTGCTCATCCGGGATTTCTTCTGAACAATGTTAAAGAAAGGGAAACATCACAGAAACGGTCAGTAAAATGCCGCGCCATTTTTGTATTGTAAAAAGCTAACATTGTGGAAGGTGAGGGAGAGGGCTCAGAGAAAGCACGTTGGAAATGCTTTTGCTCTCTGGAACCCTCTCCCCCTTCGGCAGGAAAAAAAGGGGATCTGTGGCGGCTTTTGGTATCAGCCGCATATATTACTTTTTGAGTTTGGTAATTTCCTCATCACGCAAAATCTTGCGCAAAATCTTACCCACGGCGGATTTCGGGATGTTTTCCCGGAATTCGACCAGCTTGGGAACCTTGTAGGCGGCAAGCTTTGTCCGGCAGAACTCGGTAATCTCTTTTTCCGTAATGGTTTCACCTGGTTTAAGAACCACAAAAGCTTTCACGGTTTCGCCCCGGTATTCATCGGGTATCCCGACGGTGACCGCTTCGGCTATTTTGGGATGCTGATAGAGGACTTCATCCACCTCGCGCGGATAAATGTTAAAGCCGCCCGCGATGATCATGTCTTTTTTACGATCGACAATATAAATGTAGCCGTCTTCATCGGCCTGCCCAATGTCACCGGTATGCAGCCAGCCGTCGGTCAGCTGGATTTTGGTTTCTTCGGGATTATTCCAGTAGCCCTGCATCACTGAGGGGCCCTTGATGAGAATTTCGCCGGGTTCGCCGGGCTTGACCTCATCAACGCCGTTTTCCACGTTTACCAGACGGACATCGTTTTCCATCAGGGGAACGCCAATAGCGCCGGTACGGCAGGCCAGGATCGGATTGCTGATGCCCAGCGACGCGGTCTCGCTCATGCCCCATCCCTCACCGAAGAAAATGCCGAGGTCTTTCACTTTCTGAATGAGTTCTTGAGGCATGGGCGCGCCGCCGGAATTAAAGAAGCGGAACCGCTGATCGAGGTTCATCTCTGTTGCTTTGGGGTGGTTGATAATCGCTGTGATCATTGTGGGAACCGCCGGGAAATAGGTGATCTGATCGATGCGTTTGATGGTTCCCAGCACCTCATCAATGTCAAAACGAGGTACCATTACCTGCGTCGCTGCGTTGAGCAAGGCCCAGTTCATGGCACAGGTGTTGCCGTAAATATGAAAGTAGGGAATAATGCTGAGAACATTGCGTTTTTCGTAGGGTGTAAAGGTTGTGATCGAACTGCCCCACATGGAACATTGCAGCGTCGCCGCGACCACATTGCCGTGGGTGAGCATTGCCCCCTTAGGCAGTCCGGTCGTTCCACCGGTAAATTGAATAAGGGCGGCATCCGAGGGGGTGAAGTCGATGCGGGGGATTTGCGTGTTGGAACAGCCTTCGATAAGTTCAGAAAAATGGTGCCAGCCCTCTTCCAATTCTAATCCTTTTGCCGTGCTCACGCCTAATCCGGTGATGTAGTCCGTCACCCGTGTTACAATCAGGACGATATCCAGCTCCTTGGCCAGAGGGCGCATGGTGGGTAGAGCGCCATCGAAGGTCACCAGCAGTTTCACGGCTGTATTCTCCAGCATGAATTTAAGTTCATCATGGGTATACATGGGATTCATATTTACGACGATGCCACCTGCCGAAAGGATGGCACTATACGCGATGATATATTGAGGACAATTAGGCAGCGCGAGCCCGATACGGTCGCCCTTTTTAACGCCCATTTGTGTCAGCGCGTTGGCCAGCCTAAGCATCTGTGTGCGCAGCTGCGTGAAGGTCATTTCCGATCCGTAAAAATCGGTGGCTGCTTTAAAAGGAAATTGTGACGCTGCAAGATGCAGGAAGTTCTGTACGGGGAATTTCGGGAATCGAATAGTCGTGGGGACAAGGTAATCATAATTTTTCTGCCAGGGTCTTGCTTGCAAAATGGTGTTCCTCCTAAAATAACTGCATCTGGAAATCTCCGGTTACTTAATGGTGTTTTGCCGCTTTTGTCCGGCAGCAACCGGCGAATAGAAGGTTTCTGTAATCGCGGAAAACGCTATTTTCTTCTATAATCATAGCATTCATCATGCCAATTGCCGGTATTTTTTATGTTATTGATTTTATAAGATATTTAATTTTGCGCTGGATTATCGTATCAAAAAGTGATTCAGTAATGTCTCAATGATGCACTATTGAGGCAGTAATGAGACATTATTTTGTTCTTGATACAGGAGCGGTCAAATGACAGATGGATCAAAATTGGAGAAAAGGCGAGTGCTCCGGGACATTAGTCTGATGGGCGTCGATTATTACGAACGGTACTACCAACGGACATATCTGGAATGGAAAAAGTTTATTTCGGGCGACCGCAATATTGATATGTCCGTTATTCCGCAAGAGGTTTTCGATTCATGGATACTCTGTGCCCAACTTGGCGTTGACCCATTCGGACAGCCGTGTAATGAGGTGTTAACCGGAGAAGCGCTTGAGGCGGTGCTTGCTAAAAATAAGGAATTCATCGATGTCAGCCGCCCCTTCATGAGAAACCTCTACAGGTTTCTGGAAGGTTCGGGCTTTATGGTTAGTCTGTTTGATCAGAATTGCTATGTGCTGGAAATCCTCGGCGACCCGGAAGAAGACAAGTTGATTCGCACGGCCAGGGGGTTTGTGGGCGCGTGCTGGGATGTAAAAAACGCGGGCAATAACGCCGGCAGTGCCGTTATTCTCTATAAGAAGCCCATGCAGGTTTTTGGTGCGCAGCAGTATATCAGGCTTTATCACGGAGCGACGGGATCCGGCGCGCCGATTTTTGGTCCCGAAGGAGACCTTCTCGGAGGTATTGTGCTATTCGGACGTTACTACCGCGCCAATCCGCACACTCTGGGCATGGCCGTGGCAGCGGCAAACGCCATCGAAAACCAACTGCGAATTCGTAAGGCTTTTGCAGAAAGCCGGGTAGCCTATAGCTATCAGCAAACGGTGATTTCTTCCATTCAGGAGGCGCTTATCGCGGTGGACTCAGCAGGGCGTGTCACCCTGATCAACGATAACGCGCGGAAGATGTTCGGCCTGGCCGCCGTGAAAGTCGAAGGGAGGAGTATCCGCGATATCTTCAGCCATGAGAACTCGCAGTTTTTCACGCTGATTGAAAATAATGAAACCATTCCAGACACTGAAGTCCGCGTCTTTTCCAAAAATATGTCGGGTGATTATACGCTCACCTGCAACCCGATTTATTCTCCCGATAAAAACGTTATTGGTAAGATTATCATCCTCAACGAAATTCAGCGGGCCAAGTCTATGGTCACCAAAATGATGGGGGCTTCGGCCAATTTTAGTTTTGACGATATCTACGGTCAGAATTCCCGGTTCCTGATGACGGTTGATCAGGCGAGAATGGTTTCCCAAAGCAGCTCTAACGTTCTGCTTTTAGGTAAGAGCGGCACGGGCAAGGACATTTTTGCCCAGGCTATTCACAATGCCAGTGACCGCCGAAATGGTCCCTACGTCGCCATCAACTGCGGAGCCATTCCCCGGGAGCTGATCGCCAGCGAACTTTTTGGCCATGAGGAAGGAGCCTTTACAGGGTCGCGCCGGGGTGGTAATCAGGGCAAATTTGAACTGGCAGACGGCGGCACGCTCTTTTTGGACGAAATCGCCGAAACGCCGCTGGAGTTGCAAACCGCCCTCTTGCGGGTGATCGAGGATAAATCCGTTTTGCGCATCGGCGGTACCCGCGTCCGCCCGGTGGACGTGCGCATCATCGCAGCCACCAACAAGGATCTGCGGGAAGAAGTCCGCAAAGGGAATTTCCGCGAAGACCTCTATTACCGGGCCAATGTCTTCGCGATAGAAATGGTGCCGCTCAAAGACAGGCTCGATGACATTCCGTTTCTAGCGGACTATTTCATCAAACGTTACGCCAGCACGATGAAGAAGAGAATCACGCGGGTGGATAAGAAAGTGATTGAGACCTTCATGAACTATCCCTGGCCCGGCAACATTCGGGAACTGCAAAACGCCGTCGAGCGGATGATCAATTTCCTCAAGACGTCGGAGCTGACCGTTGAACTCATTCCCGATCATATCCGGCATCCCGGTCATGCCGCCGAAAACCGGGAAGACGCCATAGCGCCACATGAGGCCGCGCGTCTGATGATTTCCAGAATGCTCAATCAGAAAATCCGCAAAAGCCACATCGCCGAAAAAATGAACATCTCCCGCGCGACGCTTTACCGAATGATGAAGCGCTATGACCTGGGGGTGAAGCGCTGACGAAAAAAACGCGCGGTCGCGCCGTGACTGGCCGCGATCACCGGCACGGGGAGCTCTTTGTATCCGTATCCGATATGCTGATAGATGTTGGAAATCTGATTCTGGTATCGCTCCGTTAGATTGAGGAACTTATTTTCTCCGCATTGCAGGGCCGCGAAGTTTTCAACATCCAGCCTCGCGCAGAAGCTCTTGCCTTCGCCGGAGATGACAAACAACCCGAACACCGGGTTCCATGGCCAATCGGTTGATGGCGTTGGCCATGGCGTCAATCATATCAAAGCTCAAAGCGTTGTATTTTTTCGGGCCTGTTGAAACGGACATCCGCTAGGTTGTTTTCGATGGCAGTCTTCACCAGTTCACTCATGATTTTTTCTTTTCGCTTTCTGCATAAGTATCCCTCACTGATCGGGTGCACCCTTATCCATTGATACACCATATGGACCGCTGCCATTCCGGCCTCCGGGATGATTACCCCCGCTCTTTGCTCATTACAAATTACTGAAGACGCCAAGCCCGTCCCTTATACTTCACAGGCGACGTGATGACCTTCATGAATGGCGTCAAATGCCTTGGCGATCTTTCGTGCATCGCCGATAACCCGATAAGGAATGCCCTTTTTCTTAAATATTTCCTCCAGCGGATTGTAGGGTGTGGATCCCAGGGCCAGTACAATGGT
>Ga0316605_10000686_pt1 | contig 22243 bp, 12 predicted proteins | sample OWC_soil_day20_n_FD_207666 | JGI IMG/M metagenome (GOLD analysis project Ga0316605, IMG submission 207666) | Wetland soil microbial communities from Old Woman Creek delta, Ohio, United States - OWC_soil_day20_noCT | ecosystem: Environmental > Terrestrial > Soil > Wetlands | place: USA: Ohio...
GTCCTTCACGGCCTTGATGAGCTTGATGCCCGCCTCGCGGTCGAGGGCGCCGTCCTTCGGGTACTTGCGGTCGGTGATCACGCAGAGCAGGTAGTCCTGGTACTGGTTGACGAAGGCGATGGCCTCTTCGTACGTGGTGGCCAGGATCACTTTGGGGCGGACCCGCATGGAGAGGGTGCGGGTCATGCCGTCCATGCTCTGGTCCTTGGCCAGGCGCGTGGTCTGCTTGAGGATCTCGCTGTAGAGGATGGGCAGGTACCGCGAGTAGTAGCGGATGCTGTCCTCCACCAGCAGGATCACGCGGGTGAGGCCCACCGCCGTGTCGTTCTGGACGTTGGCCCGGTCCTCCATGAACTTCACCATGGCCATGAATATTTCGGGATTGCCGTTCCACACGAAGATCTGGTCGTAGTGCTTCTGCAGTTCCTGCCGGCGCCGATCCATGGCGCCGACCTCGACGTTGTCGTTGAGCAGCAGGTAGATGGGGATGCGCGGCGCGGCCTTGTGCAGGGCCTTGGACAGCTCGAGGTGGCCACCCTGGCCCAGGCGGCTCATGACGATGATCATGTCGAAGTGGCGGTTGGCGCACTTCTCGATGGCCTCGTCCACGGTGGATACGTTGGTCACCCGGGGCGGGTTGCTCATGTTCAGCTGGTAGTAGCCGTCGAAGAGGATCTCCGTGAGGAGGCCGTCCTGCTCCAGCGTGAAGGCGTCGAAGGCCGGGGCCACCAGCAGGATCTCCCGAGTGCGCAGCGGCATCAGGTCATGGAAGATCTCCTTGTCGGAGGCGTACTTCCGGAAGATCTCGTTGAACTCGCGGCTGATCATCGTGGGGGCCTCGCCATCGGGGCAGTGTACCGGTCCATACGGAAAAGGGGGCCTCGCGGCCCCCTTTTCTGTATGGCGTCGGGCTAGGCCCTAGACGAGGCCCTGGTCGATCATGGAATCGGCCACCTTGATGAAGCCGGCGATGTTCGCGCCGTTCACGTAGTTGCCGGGGGTGCCGAAGCGGGCCGCGGCGTCCACGCAGGACTTGTGGATGTTGATCATGATCTGGTGCAGGCGGGCGTCCACTTCCTCGGCGGTCCAGCCCAGGCGCATGGAGTTCTGGCTCATCTCGAGGCCCGAGGTGGCCACGCCGCCGGCGTTGGAGGCCTTGCCGGGGGAGAAGATGATCTTGTCCGTGTTGGCCTGGAAGAACTCCACGGCGTCCAGGGTGCTGGGCATGTTGGCGCCTTCGACCACGGCCTTGCAGCCGTTGGCCAGCAGAGCCTTGGCCTCGTCCAGGTTCAGCTCGTTCTGGATGGCGCAGGGCAGGGCCACGTCCACCTTCTGCTCCCAGGGGCGCTTGCCCGCGTGGAACTGGGCGGTCTTGAACTTCTGGGCGTAGGGGGCCACGGACATGCGGTCGATGCGGAGCATCTCCTCCATGTAGGCGATCTTCTCGCCGCTGATGCCGTCGGCGTCGTAGATGTAGCCGTCGGGGCCGGAGATGGTGACGACCTTGGCGCCCAGCTGGGTGGCCTTGGTCACCGCGCCCCAGGCCACGTTGCCGAAGCCGGAGACCGCGACCTTCTTGCCCTGGATGCTGTCGCCCTTGGTCTTCAGCGCCTCTTCGGCGAAGTAGACCACGCCGTAGCCCGTGGCTTCGGGGCGCACGAGGCTGCCGCCCCAGTACTGGCCCTTGCCGGTGAGCACGCCGGTGAACTCGTTGGCGAGCTTCTTGTACATCCCGAACATGTAGCCCACTTCGCGGCCGCCTACGCCGATGTCGCCCGCGGGCACGTCGGTGTCAGGGCCGATGTGGCGGAACAGCTCCATCATGAAGGACTGGCAGAAGCGCATCACTTCGGCGTCGGACTTGCCGTTGGGGTCGAAGTTGGAGCCGCCCTTGCCGCCGCCCATGGGCAGGCCGGTGAGGCTGTTCTTGAAGATCTGCTCGAAGCCCAGGAACTTCAGGGTGTCGAGGGTGACGTTCGGGTGGAAGCGGATGCCGCCCTTGTAGGGCCCGATGGCGCTGTTGAACTGCACGCGCCAGCCGTTGTGGATGCGGATCTGGCCCTTGTCGTCCACCCAGGGCACGCGGAAGGAGATGGCACGCTCGGGCTCGACGATGCGCTCGAGGATGGCGTTCTTCTTGTACTTGGGCTCCTTCTCGAGCACCGGAGCCAGGGAGTGCAGGATCTCGGTGGCCGCCTGGATGAACAGGCTCTCCCAGGGGGCCTTCTTCTTGAGGCCCTCAAGGACTTCATTGACGTACTGGCTCATGGTTCCTCCAGGAAGGAGTGTTGAGAAAGAGGGGCGTGGGCCCGGGTGGTGAGTGGTCTGCAAGGGTGTGCCCCGGCGCCCTGTCCCGGGGCGGTCGTGGCATGTTCGGGGGCCGGAAACGGGACGACATGACTCTAGCCCCAGGTGGGGGACAGGGCGAGCCATAGGCTTCAAGAGGTGATGGGAAGCACTAAATTGGGGACTTCTAGGGAGCTTTTCATGCAGGTTGTTGACACTGTGTCAACCGGGTGTGCCTCCGCGCCCCGGATCACCGCGTCAGAAGCCCGGGGGGCCGCCTTGGTTTTTCCAGAATCATCGGCCCTAGGATGGACGTAGCCATGTCCCGACTGCGACCTGTTCTCCAGCTCAGGACCAGGATCACCCTCCTGGTCAGCTTGATCCTGGGCCTCGCCCTGCTCGTGACCGGCGTGCTGGTGGACTGGAAGATGGAGCAGCAGGCCCGGGAGGCCCTGGGCGACAAGGTGGTGCTGCTTTCGCGCATCGTGGCCGAGAGCGAGGGGGTGCGCGAGGGCCTGGCGGGCCGGCGTCCCCAAGCCCAGGTGCAGGAGCTGGCAGAGCGGATCCGCCGGGAAGCGGGCGTGGATTACGTCGTGGTGATGGACATGGACGGCCGCCGCCTCTCCCACCCGAACCCGGGCCAGATCGGCGCACGGTTCGCCGGCGGCGATGACGCGAACGTGTACCGGGGGCTCTCGTATCTCTCCGTGGCCGAGGGGACGCTCGGGGTCTCCCTGCGCGCCTTCACGCCCGTGCGGGAGGGGGACCGGCAGGTGGGCGCCGTGGCCGTGGGCCTCCTGCTGTCGGGCGTGGACCGCGCCATTGTGAGCGTGCAGAAGCGCATCCTCTTCGGCGGGCTCCTCGGCTTCGCGGCGGGCATCCTCGGCGCGATGTACCTGGCCGGCCGCATCAAGCGGATCCTCCTGGGCATGGAGCCCCAGGAGATCTCGACCCTGCTGCAGCAGCGGGAGGCCATGCTCCACTCGGTGCGCGAAGGCGTCCTCGGCGTGGACCAGGACCTGAATGTCACCATCGTCAACGAAGAGGCCCTCCGGCTGTTCGCCCTGGCCGGGAGCCACGGCGAGCTGGTGGGCCGCCCCGTGGAGGAGGTTCTGCCGAGCTCCCGGCTCAGAACCGTCATCGAGACGGGCCAGGCGGAGTACGACCAGGAGGGCGACATCCTGGGCCTCCCCATCCTGACGAACCGCGTGCCTGTGCTGGTGGACGGCCGCATCGCCGGGGCCCTGGCCACATTCCGGGACAAGTCCGAGGTGAACCGGCTGGCGGAACAGCTCACCGGCGTCCGCTTCTACGCGGACGCGCTGCGGGCCCAGACCCACGAGTTCATGAACAAGCTCCACGTGATCCTCGGCCTCGTCCGGCTCGGCGAGCACGAGCGCCTCAAGACCTTCATCACCGGGGTGGCCGGGCGGCTGGACGACGAGGTGGGCTTCGTGGTGCAGCGCATCAAGGATCCCGTCGTGGCCGGATTCCTGCTCGCCCGGTTCTCCTCGGCGCGGGAGCAGAACATCCTCATGCAGCTGGACCAGGATGCCTCGCTGCCGCCCTGCGCCGACGACGCCGTGTCCCACGACCTCGTCACCGTCCTGGGCAACCTGCTGGAGAACGCGGTCGAGGCGATCGGGGACGGTCTCCGGCGGGAGATCCGGGTGTCCCTGCGGCCGGAGGGGGAGCTGCTGCACCTGTCCGTCGCGGACACGGGCCCCGGCCTCCCCGAGGACGTATTGGCCCAGGCCTTCGTCCGCGGTTTCTCCACCAAGGGGGAGAAGCGCGGCCTCGGGCTCTGGCAGGCGGCTCGCACCGTCGAGGCGAGGGGTGGGCATCTCAAGGGAGAAAACCGGGCCGGGGGGGGCGCGGCGTTCACCGCGTCGATCCGGTTGTTCCCAGGGGAGGACGCATGATCCGGGTGCTGCTGGTCGAGGACGATCCGATGGTCGCCGAGCTCAATCGGATGTACCTGAGCCGGGTGGAGGGCTTCGACACCGTGGCCTCCCTGCGCACCGCGCCGGAGGCGCTGGACCTGCTCCGGGAACGTCCGGTCGACCTGCTGCTGCTGGACATCTTCATGCCCGGGCAGAGCGGCATCGAGCTGATGGGCGAGATCCGGAAGCTGGGCCTGGATGTGGACGTGATCTTCGTGACGGCCGCCCGGGACACCGCGACCATCGACCGGGCCCTGAAGCTGGGGGCGGTGGACTACCTCATCAAGCCCTTCGAGTTCGAACGCCTCAAGCAGGCCCTGGAGCTCTACCGCGAAAGCCGCCACATGATCCGGCGCGGCGAGGCCCTCGACCAGGCCGAGCTCGACAAGCGCCTGGCCCGCCGGCCCGCAGGGGCCCGGAAGGGGGAGGCGCTGCCCAAGGGGCTCGACCGGAACACCCTCGAGAAGGTCCTGAAGGCCATCACCGACTGGCCGGAGGCCTCCCCCTGGTTCACCAGCGAGGAGATCGGCCACCAGGTGGGGATCTCGCGGGTCTCCGTGCGGAAGTACTTCGAGTTCCTCGGCAGTCTCAAGGTGCTGCGCATGGAGCCGGGATACGGCACCGGCGGACGGCCGGTGCACCGCTTCCAGTTCCAGAAGGCCTACCTGCGCGAAGCCCAGCGGTATCTCTGAGGGGTTTTCCGGGCGGCGCTTTCAAAAGTTTCAATTCCCGGAATCAACTTCCAGAACGACCACCTTTCGGTCGGCTATCCCAGACTTGGGAAACCTACCCGTAGGTCATGTGAAAACGTCCGCGCAGCTCCCGGGGTTCTCCTCCGCCTCGCGCCATGACTCTCGGCATCTTTCCCACCGCTCTGTCCGTCCGGCCCGCCAGGGCCGCCCATCCCCCATGCCCGCGTTTCTGAAAGGACCCACCCCATGCTCAAGCGCGCAGCCTCGAAGCTCTACAACTGGGTCGCCGTCGCGATCATCCTCGGCGCCCTGCTCGGCCACTTCTTCCCCATCATCGCGGTGAAGATGCAGCCTCTGGCCGACGGCTTCATCGCCCTCATCAAGATGCTCATCCCACCGGTGATCCTCTGCAGCGTGGTGCTGGGCATCGCGGGTTCCGGCAGCATCAAGAAGGCCGGCCGCGTGGGCGGGAAGGCCATCCTGTACTTCGAGATCGTCAGCACCCTGGCCCTGGTGATCGGCCTCGTCATGGCCAACGTCTTCGGCCCCGGCCGCAGCTTCCATGCGGATCCCTCCAAGCTGGATCCGAAGCTGGTGGCGGGCTACGTGGCGCAGGCCCAGCATATGACCGTCACGGACCACCTGCTGAAGATGATCCCCAAGACCATGTTCAGCGCCTTCACCGACGGCGACATCCTCCAGGTGCTGTTGATCTCCGTGCTGCTCGGCTTTGCCGTGGCGGCTCTGAGCGAGAAGCACAAGGCGCCGCTCATCGGCTTCCTGGAAAACATCAGCAAGATGTTCTTCGGCGTCATGCACCAGATCCTCTACCTCGCCCCCATCGGCGCCGGCGCCGCCATCGCCTACACCATCGGCAAGTTCGGCCTCAAGTCGCTGGTGCCCATGGCCCAGCTGATCTTCCTCTTCTACGCCACCTGCGCCATCTTCATCTTCGTGGTGCTCGGCATCATCGCCCGGCTGGCGGGCTTCAACATCTTCAAGGTGGTGGGCTACATCAAGGACGAGCTGCTGCTCGTCATGGCCACCAGTTCTTCCGAATCGGCGCTGATTCCCCTCATGGAGAAGATGGAGAAGCTGGGTCTGTCGAAATCCATCGTTGGCCTGGTCATTCCCACGGGCTACTCCTTCAATCTGGATGGCACCAACATCTACATGACCCTGGCCTCCCTCTTCATCGCGCAGGCGCTCGGCATCGAGCTCACCCTGGGCCAGCAGATGGGCATTCTGGTGGTGGCCATGATCACCAGCAAGGGCGCTGCGGGCGTCACCGGTTCCGGCTTCATTACGCTGGCGGCCACCCTGGCGGTGGTGCCCGGCATCCCCGTGGCGGGCATGGCGCTCATCCTCGGCATCGACAAATTCATGTCCGAGGCCCGCGCCATCACCAACCACATCGGCAACTGCATTGCCGCCGTGGTCATGGCCAGCTGGGAGAAGGAACTCGACTGGGACACCTTCCACGCCACCCTGGGACGGTCTGAAAAGGCTGGACCGGTGGCCGAGGTTCCCGCCTTGGCCAGCGAAGTGGAGTAACACCGGGACCATCCAAAGAAAAGCGGGGGTTCGCCCCCGCTTTTCTTTGGATGCTGTTCCTGACAGCTGACCCCGCCCATGGCGGGTTCACCCCTGCGCGGGAAGGTGCCGGCCTGGGTCGGGCAGGCTATGGGAGTCTTCATGGGGTGGCGAGTCCCCGAATGTTTGGCCAGAGATCACCCGTCTCCACTGGATTGCATCTCAACCTTCCGTGAGGTCGTTCATGCGAACCCGTTTCCTCCTTCAGGGTTTCCTCTCCGGGGCTTTGGCCATGAGCCTCCCTTGCGTGGCGAGCGAACCCGCTCCACAGAACCCGAAACTTCCCGGCGGGGCCGGATTGGCGAAGCCGGCCCTCGACCGCCTGTTGCAGCGGGCCAGGGAAACCCAATCCGATGCCCTGGTGGTCCTTCGGGGCGGGTACCTGGTGGTGGAGGAACATTTCGGCACCGAGGACGGCTCCATCGAGACCATGAGCGCCACCAAGTCCTTTGTGAGCCTGGCTGTGGGCCTGCTGCTGGACGAGGGGAGGCTCCGTTCCCTCGATCAGCCGGTGCATGAATTCTTTCCGGAATGGAAGCAGGGCCGGAAACGGACCGTCACGGTGCGGCATCTGCTGAGCCACACCTCGGGCCTCCAGAACGTGCCTTCCGCCGAACAGGAAATCTATTCGAGCCCCGACATCCTCAAGCTTGCGCTGGCCGCCGAACTTGACTCAGACCCTGGCACAGCCTGGAGCTACAACAACAAGGCCGTGAACCTCCTGGCCGCGCTCGTGAGCAAGGTGGCCGGCGAGCGGGTGGACCTCTACCTCGCGAAACGGCTCTTCCACCCCCTCGGTATCACCGAATTCAAATGGGATCTCGACCGCGCGGGCAATCCCTACGGCATGTCGGGCCTTCAGATCCGTCCTGTGGATCTCGCCAAGGTCGGGGCGATGCTCGCGGCTGGGGGCATCTGGCAAGGCAAGCGCATATTGAGTGAAGGGTGGATCCGAGAATCCACAGTCGAGGCCTCCCAGCCTTTCAACCCCAACAACGGCCTGTTGTGGTGGCTCATTGGCGGAAGGATGGAGGTTGGCCCCATGATCGACGACGCTGACCTGGCCAAACTCCGCAAGGGTGGCCTGGACGAGGCACTGTTGACCAAACTGGCGCGATTGAAAGGCAAGGTGCCGGAAGGGGACGCCCATGCCGGGCAGCTCATCGAAGAAGCCCTGGGTTCCGGAGGGGCGGAGGTCTGGAGGAATCAGGTGGTCCCTCGAATCGGCCCCCCCAAAGTCAAACGAATCGGACCTCCCTTCGCGTTCGCCGCCTCGGGGTATCTGGGTCAATACCTACTGGTCTGGCCCGAAGAGAATTTGGTGGTCGTCCGAATGCATCGCCCCCGCGAAGCATCTCAGGCTGGTACCTCGGCGGGCGAAGGAGATGCGGCAGCCGCCAAGAATCCTGAATTCATGGATTTTTACGGACTGGCCTTGAGACTTCTTCCTCCGCCCAAATCGCCAAGCCTCCAGGCACCAAACTCTTGACTGCAGATACCTGGAAAGGGTCGCTCCGGGTCACGGTCTTTGAGGCGGTGGATTGCCTTGGATCGGGTGCTCGAATCGCCCCGGTATGAACGACTCCAGGAGATGAGCCTGCACTTACTCTTTGGCCGTTTGCCAGGGAATCCCGGTGTGCTTCCTCGGCGCGAGCACGGATCGGGTCCAGGCGATGCGTCCCTGGTCGTCCACACCGGCCAGCATGACCCAGCGCGGCGCGTGGGGACCGGTCTTGGGGACGTTCCCTTCCCCGAGCCGGGCGGGAAGGAACATCTCCTGCGCGACGTCATCGGCATCCGCAGGCAACCCCGTCGTGCGATAGCTGGCCCCCCAGAGCAGCTTCCGGTGGTTCTCGAAGGCGTGGGTGAGGGCGGCTGGACCCACGGTTATCTCGGTGGGCAGGGGAAGAGGCCGGATCGGCAGTCGCCGCTGTGGCGACTTGAATGGCATGAGGATCCTCTTCACATCCCTTCATCGAGGCGCCGAAGGGTTACAGGGAACCTGATTGGCCCTCCCCGTTCACCGACCGCCCTGGGGCTGGAACCTCGGGCGCCGGAGCCCCGCGACGGTAGAATGGCTGCCATGACCCCATCCAATCCCTCCCTCGATGAGCTTGTGGCGGTGCTGGAACGCACGCCCGCCAGCCTGGCGGCGCTGCTTGAAGGGCTGCCTGACACGTGGGCCGCCGCCACCGAAGGCGGCCAGACATGGTCTCCGTACGATGTCATCGGCCATCTCATCCATGGCGAACGGGTCAACTGGATGCCCAGGGCGCGGCACATCCTGGCCGGGGAGACCCGGCCCTTCGATCCCTTTGATCGCACCGCGCAGCTCACCCAGGGCCGGGACGAACCGCTCTCCGTCCTGCTCCGGACCTTCGCATCGCTTCGGCGGGAGAACCTCGCCGCGCTGACCGGCTTGAAGCTGACGAAGGCGGATCTCGAACGCACCGGGCAGCATCCGGAGCTCGGGACGGTGACCCTGGCGCAGCTGCTGGCCACGTGGACGGTCCATGACCTGGACCACCTGGGCCAGATCGCGCGGACCATGGCCAAGGTCGGGGCCCAGGCGGTGGGGCCCTGGGCGAACTACCTGTCCATCCTGAAGGACCGTCAGCGGTAGCCGGAACGTCTCCTGACGCGTGTTTCCGCGCTCGCGCGATGTCCCGCTTCCTCGGCTCGGCCCGGGGCGGGAGCTCCCGTGGGTCAGGTCATGAGCCCTGGGGCTTCGAGGCGCCGGGGACCTTGGCCGTGCCCACCAGCCGGTACAGGCGGGGCAGGTGGCCAAGGGTTCTGGACTCGCGCGCCAGCCCTTTCCAGGGGGTGGCCTTCGCCTCCCGCGCGAGCACGACGGCGATGGTGCGTTTCACTTCGACGACCAGAACCTGGTGCTGTTCGAACCGGGGATCCTTCAGCGCCCAGACCTGGCCGGGCTGGACGACGCGGGCGTCGGCTGGGAGCCGGTTCCAGGTGACGAGGTCCTTGGCCTCGCGCGCTTCGGCCAGCTCCAGGGCTCGCGCTTTCCGGGAGGCGAGCTTGGCTCGCTTCGCATCCAGCGCCTGCAGCGCCTCATCGCGTGCCTGCTGCTGCGTGATCCGATGCTGCTCCCGGAAGGGCCCTTCGGCCCAGGTCTTGGCGGAGCCTGGCGTGCGGAAGGGGCCCTTGATGCCCTCGAAACCCTGCCGGGAAGCCCACCAGCCCTTCTGCCCCTTCCAGTAGGCGGCCTTTCTGCCCCACTGGAAGGTGTCATTCCCGGTCTGTACCCAATCTGCGTGGAAGGGCGTTCGTGCCATCGCCTTCTCCTGGATTCCAATTCCGGCAGGGTCTTGTCGCCAATTCCCCGGGCCTTGACCTGCAACGGGGCCAGTATGGGCTGCTCCGCGGGGAATCGACACCTTCCCCGGACAAACACTATGTCGTGAACGAAAAAAGTGTCCGCTTTAGGAAGCATAATCTGTCCAGATCCACTCGGATTTGGCTCCTTCGAGGGGCAAAATAGGCCACTCCGACAAGCCGCAGAAAGCATAAGCTGGCCGGTCGTGCGAGAGCGTTTCAAGCCCAAGGCATGCAACATAAAATAGGATCGTCCTGACCGTCTCGCCACCAGGCAGCACGAGCACTACCTCTAGGAACCCCTGGCCCAGATCTAATAGAGGGCATCGGAAAAGGAAATGCCATGTCAGTGGGCCGCGAGAAGCTTCATGGGGAGGTATAGGCAGAGCCCGTGTTGAACGTGGCGTCTCGCCACGATGTGTCCTTGTCCTTCGTTCAGCGCCTCGGTGCAGGCGTGGCCGGTCGGACTCTTTCGTAAGTCGTCTTCTACTGGAGCGTCCACATGAGTAAAAACAAGTCAGTCGTCAGAAGGTTCAATCACGAAGTCATCGAAAACCTCGATATGGTTGCCTTCTCCGACCTCGTCTCACCAGAATTCATTAACCATTCAGCGCCGCCTGGGGTTTCAAAGGGACCAGATGGATTTGCAGCATTCTTCACCAATGTGCTCCACCAAGCTTTCACGGATATCAAGGTTTCAATCCACGATCAGCTCGAAGAAAACGACAAAGTTGCCACCCGAAAAACCATTGAGGGCATACACTCCGGGCCATTCTTTGGCCATGCCAAGACTGGCAAACGAATCCTCATCCATGTGACCGATATCGTGCACCTGAAAGATGGCAAATATATTGAACATTGGGGAAGTGCCGATATTTACGGGGCCATTGCCCAAATTTCGAAAACTTGATTGTGGTCCTCGTGGCGTCTAACGCTCAGCTCAACTCGGGCCCCACTTGCATGGCCCGTTCTCTCTCAGCTTCTCGCTTCCTCGACTCCGCTCATCGCCTCGGTGCAGGTGTGGCCGCTCAGCTTCATTCGTTAGGCGCTATTTCGGGATTCCAATGACCCTCTACCCAGCCTCCAAGCAAATCTTCGGCCTCCTTGGATGGCTATGTATTTGCTTTGCTGCCGCAGCCCTCGGTGCACTTGCCTCTGCACAGGCCGGAGCGTTCTATCAGGCGCTCGTTCGCCCCCATTGGGCACCACCTGGATGGCTTTTTGGACCTGTATGGACGGTGCTCTATGTCCTCATGGCCATTTCGGCTTGGCTTGTGTGGAAAGAGAGGGGCTTTCGAAAAGCTGGACCTGCCCTTTTATTGTTCCTGTTCCAGCTGTTTGTGAATGCCCTGTGGACTTGGCTGTTCTTCGTTTGGCATAAGGGCGGCCTTGCATTTGCCGAAATTCTTTTGCTGTGGATGCTAATCCTTGTCACAGCAATGATGTTTTGGCGCCATAGCCGTGTTGCTGGCGCTTTGCTTTTCCCGTACTTAGCTTGGGTATCTTTCGCCTCTGCACTTACCTGGGCAGTGTGGAAGAGTAATCTCCATATCCTGGCCTAACCCTCCGTTCAACTCGAACCCCGCCAGCATTGTCTTCCGCGCTCTCTCAGCTTTTCGCTTCCTCGACTTCGCTCGGCGCCTCGGTGCAGGCGGGTCCGGTTCGCTTCTTTTCGTTGGTCCGACTAACCGAATCGAAAGGTCTCATTAATGAATCTTCACGATCAGATCTCCAGATTCTTCCAGGAGTATGTGGAAGCGTTTGCTCAAAACGATGCCGATGCGCTGAGCAACCTTTGGGATGCAGTGGGACTGTTTCCTTCTCCAACAGGCAACTTCGCCATGGAACGACAGGCGTTTCGCAAGCATTGCGTTGCGCTTATGGACTTCTATCGTCAGCAGGGTGTCGTGCGGCCGGAGGGAGAATTGCTGTCGGCAACAGAGCTTTTCCCAAACGTCGTGCTTGCTCGCATGATTTATCGGATGAGAGGCGGGGAGGACGTATTAGTTGCGATGTGGGAGCATTGCTACATCCTGCGCCGTACAGACCGTTGGCGGATTTCGCTAACAATCGCGGACGGCGAGATGGCCGCCTGGGAAGCCAAAGGCGTCAGCCTATAACAACTGTGTCGTGAAGGGAAAATTGTCCGGGACAGGAAGCATATTCTGTCCGTTTCTGACCCGAAATGACCTCGTTCGGGGGGGCGAAAGTTGTCAACGCGACAGGCCGCCGGAACCATAAATTGTCCGGTCATGCAAAGCTGGAAGCATAAGCTGTCCGATCGCGGACAACGGCATTAAAATATTTCAAAACAACAGATGCGGCAATGCTCTTGGTTGTCTCATCTTCAGACACCCCGAGGAGAGCCTCCTGGGGGTCCCGGGTTCAGTTCAAACTTTGAGAGCTCGGAGATGATGAATTCAATCCCGTGAGCTGGCCCGCTCCTCAGAACCCATGATCAGGTTCGCGGGGAGATCATCGATGTCATCAACCAGATCCTTTCACCGGGCCCCCCTGGGGGTTGGCTTGGGCCTTTGCCTGCATTTGGGAAATGTGAGGAGAACCTGGCTTGTCTGGGTGCGCTCCAACCGTTCGGGGGGAGATTTATGACCGTTCGGGGGACACGCTTCTGGTGACGCACCCAAACCAGATAGGATTTTCCAACTGATCTGTACGTTCGGAGACCGTATGTCCAAAAATTTAGGAACTGGATTCATCCGTCCTGCCAGGATCTCTGATTAATGGAATAAGGGCTGTGAAAGTGTATTAGTAAATATTTCTTAATTTAGTGCGGCAATGCCCAAACAAAATTTCTAGGAACTCACATGCTTCGACGCATCCTCCTGTCCTGTTTCCTTGCCCTCGTTACAGCGAGCACAGTGCTCCCGCAGAGCTATCAGACCTCCTTCTCCGATATAAAGTTCGATCGGGCCAAAGGGCCGGCGACCTTTTCTGGTGGAGTGGAGGTCGATGCGGCAACGGGTGCCGCAAGCATGAATATCCCGTTCGGGCCGGGCATTGGAGAGCGCGGATTGAAATTCCGACCTGTCCTGTCCATGCGGATGGCGCCCCAATTGGGCATTAGCTCCGTCGACGAGAACCGCCTGGTGCAAGTGTTGAGTTCTGGAGGACAGATCTGGGCTCCGGATACAGTCGATACTTTGTACCAACGCGGATTTGGTACGGTCTCCTTCACGCCTGGGTCACTGAATCTCGGCAATCTTGTGAGCCCTGTCTATCCACGAAAAACCTCCTACCAACTCCCGGGTGGAGGAGGAGGGCGGATTCTGGGCTTGCTTCCTTCTGGCGTGACAACGACGGCCGTCGAGGGAATGCTGGCCAAATTCGGGTATACCAACAATGACGCGGTTGGCTACTTGCCTGGCGACAGTACTCGGACAACCAAGGAACGGTTCATCCAGATCAGTTCCGCAGGCCACCTGGTGGTGGGGCTTCGACAAGCCGGCCCGGAGGCTGGGACCACCGATGAAATCTTGGCCGACATCCAAGAGATGCCCTCAAGCACCTATCGATGGGATCTCCCGCGACGCATCCTCGTGATCCAGGGGGATGTGGCCTATGAATTCCTATATTCAGGCCACTCCTACATAACCAACGTGATTCCCTACCTGGCCATCAGCCAGAAGAGACAGCTTGATAGCGGACATTATGTGATCCACCGGATCCTGAACAGGTTCGGTGAATCCATCGAATTCACCCACGACGCTGATGGGAGAGGGTACACCGCACTCTGGAAAGTCAATCAGGCCGCGACCTCGGGGCCGTCTATTCGGGTTGCCCTGCTGGCAGGTTCCTCGACGCCTCCCGCCAACCAACCTTGGCTTACAGACAGCCGATTCAATCTGTCGTCGGTTAGCCAGATTCGAGTGACCTACCTTGGGATCAGCCAGCCGGTTTCCTCCTATTTGCTGGAGGTGGCGGATCCTAAGACTGGCGGCCCCATACCGACCTTGGCGAATGGAGACGAGAACGCTCCTGAAGGTTTGGTCCAACCTGTCAGGGTGGTCCAGGAAGCGACTAACGAAGAGATTAAATTTGGCTATGGCACTGCAGATCCAACCGCCTGGGGGGCAGTGACCATCACACCGACGGTACTTTCCTCCGTTTCGTTCTCGACTCGTACCGTCAATCTGGCTTGGCAGGCATACCCATTCCGCATGAACTACAACGCCGAGGCATGGGGCGGGATGACCTCGAGCAGTGCACCGTGCCGCCCCGCGTATGCCTATGGGGTGGTGGGCGTGGATGACTCCGACGGGACGCAAACGCGGGGGTACCGCCACCATCGAGTTACGCCTACTTCCAATTGGGGCTACTACGAGTTGGGGACGGCGCCGCCAGATCAGTGGGTAAGCACCACCTTCTACGATGCCATCAACCACCCCGACGGGAGCACCAGCGTTCATCGCTTTGTGGAACCCACGACTTCGGGAAGTGGTATGCAGGACCTTGCCTTCATCAAAACCGTTGAGCGCGAGGTCAGGTACTACGCGCCCGGCGTGGACTGGACTTCGGATCTTGCTGTAACCAATCCTGCCTCCAGTTCCGCATATAAATGGGTCGTGAAGGATCGATTCGACGTTCGAACGGTTGGCGCTCCAAATGGCGAGACCTCTTACCAGTCTGTGCCCTACCCGACTCGAATCAGAACCTGGGACAAGGAAAGCCAGGTCCTCTCCATTGAGGAATCGACAGACTGGGACAGCGCGTCCTTTGGATGGAAGACACTTCACCGGACGACTTCCATTGATGCCAGTCCAGTTTTCACGATGGACTACCTGAGCCTGGCGCAACAGGGATCCACCTATACGGAGTATCCGGCCACCAAGGGCACCTACCGACGTACGGACAAAACCTACGACACAAAAGCGACGGATTGGTTCATTGCTCGAGTCAAGACCGATCAAACCACCACCGTCAAAGACCTCACGGGCTTCCTGGCTCCGACAGCAACCGTGCCAGACGCGCAGCCATTGATCGAGAAGACCTACCACTCATCCATCAATCGTGTGGAATCAGTGGGGGTAAAGGGGGCTGATGGACTCACTGTCACAACGAACCTCAACTATCAAGGCGCCTCGGGGTTGGCAGCGACTGAGCTCCTGAGTGCGTTCCTCACTTCGCCGGGCCTCCCCCTAAGCGGCCAACTGGGCGTGAGCGCCTACGGGTACGATGCAAATGGCTATCTGAATTCCATCAGTCAGAAGCCTAATGCTGCGACCACGCTCACGACCGGACAGTCTCAGGACGAACTTGGCCGGCCGACAAGCCAAGTGGACATGAACGGCAAGGTTCAGAGTTTTGGCTGGGACGGTGCGGGGCGATTGACACGAATCACCCCTCCGGATGGGGATTGGGCGACTGATATTACCTACGAGCCCGATTTCCGGGGGATCGTTCTCACCCGTGGCCAGCAGGTGACAAAGTTCAGATTCAACGGATTTGGTCAGCTCATCCTGGAGCGACGCCTTGCGCCCGATGGGACGTGGTCCCATCGGATCTACGGCTATGATCTAGCTGGCCGGAAGACGGGCGAGACCGTGTGGCTCGCTGGAGATGGCGCCAACCAGGAAGCCGATTGGGCGAAGGACTATCTTGTCCAGACGACCACTGTCACAACCACCACACCCGATGTGACTACCTGTAAGACGTGGGGGTTGGACGGAACTGGAAACCCGGTCTGCCTTGAATGGGTGACTACTCCGGGTACGTCGACCACCACCACTTATAACCCGCTGTATAAGGGGGCACTGACCAAGTACGACGGGCGCGGTCGCGTCGTGACCACCATGAATGCGAACAATATCATGACCCAAATCGATTATTTCGGGAATACGACCTTGCCGCCCGGTGCCCCTGGCTACGTGGGGCCGGTGCGTCGCGTCACCGTCGGGGCTGGAACCCCTGATGCTCAAACCACCTGGTATGAAAGTGACGCCATGGGTCGACTGGTTCGCGTAACGGACGCGCTAAATCAGTTGACTGAATACCGCTACGACGGCGGGGATCGAATCGCAGAAGTTCGTCAATACAATGCCGCCGGAGCGGCGCAGACCCGTACCTGGTCCTATAACCGGTTGGGTTGGCTCAATGGCCTTAGCCAGCCCGAGAGTGGGGCGACCTCTTATGGCGGTTTCACCGTCGCCGGAAAGCCAACCATCACGAGCTACATGGGACGTGTGGTGCGCATGACGCCGGACTGGATGGGCAGGCCGACCATCATCAAGAGCGATGATCTCAGTGTTGATCAGGAATTCACGTACGACACCTCGGTGGGCGGGGCAGGCCGGGTCGCAACCAGCCGGGATGGGATTGTCTCAACCAGCTTTGCCTACGGCGCGCCGGGCGCTCGCCTGGACAACCTTTTAACCATGGTGCGTGGCCAGCCCTTCACGCAGACCTTCAGCTACGACGCCTATGGCAATCGGACCAGTGGGAATACGAGCCATGCCACATGGGCTCAAAGTTTCTCACCAGTGACGGGATTGCCGAACCAGCTTACCTATGGCGGAAACCTTGTGGCTGACACGCCTTGGAACAATTACGATCCCGTCAGCTGGGCTGTTCGCACGATTCGCTACGGGAACAATGCCGTCAGTTCTTTCGACTATGACGCTGATCAGTCCAGACTTCACCAAGTGGTCCACAACGCTTCGAGTGGGGGGCCGGTGGCACAATGGGTCTACGAGTACAACCAGGTGGGGAACCTCACCAGGGAGTTCGACCTCCTCACCGGGTCATTCGACAAGTACGAATACGATGGCTTGAATCGTCTGGTTTCTGCGCTGGTTCAGAGCTCCACCTTCGGGGATCAACTCCAGAGCTTCACCTATGACGCGTTTGGCAATCGAACCTCGAGCGCCATCATGGCGGTCACCGGTTGGAGCGGCACGCGTGGGGCGGAAGGCTCCATCCCTGCCACCACGACTTCTCCCCTGGTCAGTGTCAGCGATCGCAAGATCACCAATGCCGCGTTCGATGCGAATGTCCTTCCTCTGAAGCAGAAAAATCAGATGCCCGACAAGACCGCTGCGGGTGCGTTGACGGGTGCGATCTATGATGACCAGGGCAACCTGACACAGATCTTTGAGAAGCCTGGCGATGCTGCCACTGCCGTGAACATGGCCTACGATGCCCTTGGGCGTGTGACCTCACTCGGGCGTTCTGGCGGCATCTCGGAACGCTACCTATATACCGCCGAAGGATTGCGCAGCCTCGTTGAGGAATGGCAAGGATCGACCCTGCTCAAGCGCAAATACAACATCTACAACGACAGCCGCCAGGTCGTAAGTCAGTACGAAGAAGTCTTGAGCGGGGGGACCATTTCATCGGGCACCATGCAATCCCTGGTGGCTGGTGCGTCGAAGACATCAAAGAGCAAGACATCCTCATCCATGGTGGCGGCCTCTATTGGCACTAACCCAGTGATCTCGTCACCCTCTGGCCCCATCACTGTTCGAGTCAATGAGGCCATTCTGTTCACGGGCAGTTCGCCCGATGGAAATGGGGGGACCTGGGCTTTCGGTGATGGCGGATCTGCTACGGGCTGGAGCACCAGCCACGCCTATGCGACCGCCGGGACCTACACCGCAACTTTGTCCACTCAGGTTCCTGTGGACGGGAAATGCCTAAGATGGGGTTGGGACGCCGACGGAAACCGGGTATGCACCCAGTTCCAGACCACATGGGTGACCCAATCCACCTCGGTCACCATCACGGTGCTACCCAATGCACCTTCCATCCCCAGCTTTACCGCGAGCCCGACCACCGTACCTGTGGGGTCCAGTTCGACCTTAAGCTGGAATGTGACAGGGGCGGATTCCGTCACTCTTTCGGGTGCGGCGGTGTCCAGTAGTGGAGGTCAGGTTGTCTATCCGTCATCGACCACCACTTATACGCTGACTGCCACCAATTCCGGCGGAACCAGCAGCGCAACCGTAACCGTGTATGTGGTTCAAGCTCCGGTGATCTCTGGGTTCGGGGCCAGCCCCTCCTCCATCTATCAGGGAGATGGCAGCACCTTGAGTTGGAGCGTTAGCGGTGCAACAAGCTTGAGCCTTGACCAGGGGATTGGGAATGTCCTGGGCTCTACTTCTCGAGCCGTCAGTCCGAGTGGGAGCACCCTCTACACCTTGACGGCCGTGAACAGCATGAATGGGGTGGATGTGGTTCGTACAGCCACTGCCACGGTCACGGTCAGCCCAAGACCCACTGTGCCCACCATTGTTCAATTCGCGCCGGATGCCGCCACAATCGGTGCGGGAAATGGAACAACATTGCGCTGGAATGTGACGAATGCCGTGGGGAATGTAAATGTATCCCTTTCCAGCGTCGGACCGGTTGCGGCCACCGGCAGCATCTGGGTGACTCCAGGAATCACCACGGCCTACACCTTGACGGCGACGAACACCCTCGATTCCAGCAAATCCGTCAGTGCCTACGTCACGATCACGGTTATTCAAAAGCCGGTTATCACCTTTGATGCCAACACAACCAATGTGAACATTGGCAATAGCGCGACCTTGACATGGAGCATCACCAACAGCCCGACCAGCGTGGTCCTGGATAACGGCATCGGGTCGGTTGGGGCAACAGGACCCTTGGTCGTCACCCCGTCTGTAACGACGACCTATACGATCACGGCCAGCAATCTGGGTGGGAGCGCGTCCAAGCAGGTGACCATTTCTGTTACCCAGAAACCCGTGATCACCAGCTTCCTGGCAGAGCCAGCAAGCATTACCAAAGGGCGTAGTTCAACGCTAAGCTGGGCCACCCAAGGTGCCACCTCCATCACCTTGAATGGGCAGTCCATGACCGGAAACAGCATCGTCGTCGCACCAAGCAGCAGCCAGACCTACACGCTGGTGGCAACGAACGCGGCTGGATCCGTGTCAAGTCAGGTGACGGTCACGGTGACTGAAAGCGGAACCCTGACCTGGAAGCGCGACATTCTCTACCTTGGCACCCGGGAAGCCGCCGAATTCGATGCGGCCGGCATGCATGTAACCCAGGTGGATCATCTCGGCAGTCCGAGAATCGTGACCGGCCCCACCGGCCAGGTGGAATCCCGCCAGAAGTACCTTCCTTTCGGGGAGCTGCTCGATCAATCGGGTTCCTATACAACCTCGAAGGGCTATACCGGGCATGAGCAGACGGACGCCAGCGGTCTCATCTACATGCAGGCTCGCTTCTACATCCCTTGGTTTGGTCGGTTCACCAGCCCGGACCCAGCGCGCGACCAGCATTTCGAGGAAACGCAGAGTTGGAACATCTACAGCTATGTGAGGAACAGCCCGATCCTGCACACGGACCCCACGGGGATGCTGGATAGTGGGACGACTGGGGATGACGGCGGGAAGCCAGGTCCAGTGGAGCCCGCCGGAGCTCCCAAACCCAGGACCATCGCCGAGCGCCTAGATTCGGGTGGGAATGGCGGGGAGTCTGTTACAAAGGATGTTCAAAAGAAGCTCCAAGACGCGCAAACAGAAAAACTGAAGGTTAACTACGCCAGTCTTGACTTTGACCCAAAAGGAAGTGGTCAAAATCTAACAGCTGTTAAAAATTTCGACATTGCATTTAAGGCTAACACCTTAGCTGAAGAAGCATTAAATGTCGCAAGTGAACTCTATTCAGAAGGTCTTCACAACGGCGAAGGCGATGCATTTAGGCATGCCTTCTGGAGTTTTAATATGACTCAAGAATTTGGAGAGAAAGGAGCAAAAGAGATTGGTGATGCTCATGAGAGATTACCAGTCGGTAGAGGTGAAGGGCAGCAACCCGCAGGTGAGCAATTAATGGATCTTAGGAATAACAGGGCTGGCAGAGAATTAGCCCTTCTGAACCCTTGGGTTAAGGACCGATCCGAAGTAACCCAAATAATTCAAGATGCCATGAAAAAAGGCGTTCTAACTTTGCGCCCAGTAGAAGGAGTTGAGAATGCGAAGCCTTAGATTTATTGTTGGCATCCTTTTATTCCTACTGATTTCATGTGGTAGGACAGGTATAAAATTCAAAAATGAGTCTGGAGCGGTGATTACCAGGATTGAATTTATTTTTAACTCGAAACTGGTATCTTCATCAGTAAATCCAGACATCCGAAATTATGAATTCAAGTTCGAGCCCAAAGAAGATGGGATTTTAATGCTCAGGATGTTTTCGAATGATGGTAAAATATATGAAAATAATAATATATACCTTACAGCCTCGCATGGTGGGTCTGTTGAAATAATATTCAATCAATCTAAAGAGATTAAATTTGTATACAAATAATCAATCATCCGTCCGCGCAAACAAAAACAGGGACTGATCCCGCAACTCAGAAAATCATCCCTCAGTCAGCTCTTGAGCACTACAAGGAGGGCACCAGGACCCTACCGAGAATGTCCTTCCAAGATGTCGATACCAGCTCTGTAACGCCGATTTATTTTGACGTGTTCAATAAGAAGTTGGCAGGAGCTGCGCCCAAAGCCCACAACCCCAGTAGCAAGCAGCAGCAAGCCCTGAGTTCACCGCACACCTAAGACCACAGCACTTGCTGGAGAAGGTGAAATGCGTATCAAACAACTCACCATCCACAACTACCTTAGCATCCGACATCTGGAACTGTGCTGCGAGTCCATGACGGTGCTCCTCGGGGCTAATAACCACGGAAAGTCGAACATCCTATCTGCCATCGAATTTGCCCTCACACCAGGCGACAAGCCAAAGGATGGAGATTACTGCTCGTTTAGGAGCCTTGAGGAAGACCAGGACCTTTGGGTTGAGTTGACCTTCGATGAACTCACGGAGCAGGAGAAGACGACCTGGAAGCGCTACTTCCTGCCTGGAGAGATAGTCCGCTTCAGGAAGACTGCAGCTCTGAAGGAGGGTGGAGGCGTTGAGATTTCATACGCCGGGTATTCGCAGGAATATGCCGACTGGTGGCTCCGACCAGATGCTTCAGAAAAACTGACCACCAAGGATGAATACGAGAGCACTCCCCTTAAGGAGTTCCCGATAAAGGGGAAGGTCTCCAAGAAGGCGCTTGAGGAGGCACAAGCGGGCTATATTGCGGCTCATAAGGGTGAAATTGAGGTCGGAGACCCCAAGCTTGAGACGACTCCGCTGATGGGGCAGAAGAATGTAGCCGCTGGGCTCCTTCCCGATTTCTACCTGATCCCAGCCGTCAAAGACCTCAGCGATGAGACGAAGATCAAGAGCACAAGCCTGTTTGGTCGCCTTCTGAGTCGAGCGATCAAGGAGATGGCAGAGAAGGATGAACGATTCTCTTCCCTGCTCACGGGGATGAAGGCACTGGTAGACACGCTGAATCGACCCGAGGCAGGAGGAAAGGGAGAGCGCCCCGCACAGCTCACCTCTCTTGAAGGGAACCTGGACGCGGAACTGAAGGAATGGGGTGTAAGGGTTGAGATCGAAGTTCTGCCCCCAGCCATCGACAAGATTTTTGAGATGGGCACCAACCTCCACTTGGATGATGGGGTCCGAACCCTCGCGGAGCAGAAAGGGCATGGTCTTCAGCGGGCAGTGCTGTTTGCCCTGATGCGTGCCTGGGCGAAGTCCCTACATCCGAAAGCCGAAGAGACAGACGCTGAGGGAACCAAGCCCCGAGCAGCCTCAGACACCATCATCTTCGCGGTCGAAGAACCCGAGCTATTCCTGCATCCTCAGGCTCAGCGAAGGCTGTCAAAGGCTCTTGAAGAGATCGCAGGCACCCCAGGGCATCAGGTGTTCCTGTGCAGCCACTCAACGCATTTCGTGGACCTGGAGCATTACAAACGGGTCGCCATCGCCTACAAGCCGACAGCCGAGGACGGCACGAAGGTCAGACAGTGCATGAAGGATCTGTTTGAAGGTGAATCCCTCGATGAGCGGAAAAAGCGGTTCCGAATGGCGAAATGGATAAATCCAGAACGGGGTGAGATCTTCTTCGCAAGGCGGGCAGTCTTCGTTGAGGGAGAAACCGAAACCACGATGATTCCCTATCTGGCGGATAGGCTTGGTGTGCTTGACCCTGAGGTGTCTATCGTCGAGTGTGGCTCGAAGAACAACCTCCTGCTCTATATCTCCATTGCCACGGCATTCAAAATCCCATTCATGGTTGTCCATGACGAAGATCCTCTACCCAAGCCGGTACTACTCGCCCGGAGGGCGGTGAGGTGGGATTCATCGGCTCTGATCTGGAATAACTGCAAAGTGCTGCAAGAATGCCGCAGACTACAATTGGCGATAAATCCCCGAGAAATGCTCTCCTATCTGACCAGCATTACACCTGGATAATGGGACGGCCACCGTTCATGAATCGGAATATCACCAATTCCCAATCTGGGATAACCATTACAGCGAGAATTACACCGACCTCCCAAGCGCATAATTCTT
>Ga0316605_10000687_pt1 | contig 22228 bp, 21 predicted proteins | sample OWC_soil_day20_n_FD_207666 | JGI IMG/M metagenome (GOLD analysis project Ga0316605, IMG submission 207666) | Wetland soil microbial communities from Old Woman Creek delta, Ohio, United States - OWC_soil_day20_noCT | ecosystem: Environmental > Terrestrial > Soil > Wetlands | place: USA: Ohio...
TGAAAAGGTTGAATTCTATACCCAGGGCGCCCATGGCCCCAAGCATTAATATCAGCCCCGTTGCCACAGGTACAAGGGAAAGGAGGATCTTTTTGAGGTCCCTAAAGAGGACCCCCACCGCCACAAGGATAACCAGCAGGGCAAAGATGATATAGCGTGTAAAATTCCCGATGAGGGCGTGCCCGATGAGGCCCTTGAAGCGCCCCTGCGACACGAGCCGGACCCCCTTGGGGCTCTTCTCGTCTTTTTCGAAAAGATCGACCAGGTCCTGCGTGTCGGGGACCAGTGTTAACGTCTGGACTTTGTTATCGTTTTTCAGGACCATTGACCCCAGGAGGTCCTCGAAACCGATCGTCTTCATATCATCGAACGTGATGGGGTCAGGATGCCTCTTAAGCATTGCGAAAAAAGGCGCGAAGGCATCGGCGGAGAAGCCCAGCTCAGCACCCTCTTGTGACAGAAGCTTCCTTGCCAGCCTTTCATTTCCGCCTGCCCAGAAGTCCTTCCAGCGCCGTGCATTTACCTCTTGAGTGGCCCTCGACGGAAGAAGGGGGGCCAAGCTCACGATCTGCCCGATGGGGAGCCTATCAGACAGGTAGGTAAACAGGGAATCATTGACGGAAAGAGAGGATTCGAGATCGCTGCCCTCGGCGAAGAGAACGGCACTGCCCCTGAAGTCTCCCCATGTCTTTGAAAGGTGCTGCTCTGCTTTTTTCAGTTCCTCGGGTACAAAATTGATGGACTGCATGTCACCGTTGAAATTCAGCCGGCCGGCCTGCCACAAGCACAGGGCCATTATTATCAGCCAGCAAACGAGCACTCCCCGGCGCGGCAGGATTAAGGTTCGAGGGGACCGGGAGCCTATGTAACGTTTCTCCCCGGGCAAGGTCTGCAACAGGTGGGGAAGGACGATCAACGAAAAAACGAGGGACACGGCCACGCCGATCATGGAAAAGATAGCCAGTTGACGCTGCCCGGGCAGTGTCGAGAGGAGCATGACGGCGAAAGTGGCAATGGTGGTAAGGCCGCCGAACATCACGGGATGTGCGACTTCCCTGACAATTGCCTTCGGGTCGCGCTCCTTGCTGCACAGCGCGAAATAGACGAGGATCGGGTAATCATCGGAGATACCGAGGAGCACGGCGCCGAAAGCCATAGTCACGGCCGAAACGGAATCATAGATCAGAAGCGTCCCGGCCGTTGCCAGGCACAGCACCGAAGAAGGGACGAGAAAAACAAGGATACCCTTCCAGCTTCTCAAGAAAAAGAGGATCAGCAGGAAGATCACGACACCGGCGGAACTGAGGATAATATAAAGGTCCTTCTTGATCGCTTCAGCGTTGGCGGTGGTATAGGCGTGAGAGCTGATGACGGATGCCTCTATCCCCTTCGGGACCACCTTCTTGATAAGGGCCTTGAGTTCCCCCGCCAACTCATTCGAACCTTTTGAATCCGTCATTTTTAGGGGTGTTTCCGCGATTATGAGGGTGTTCTTGCCGTCGGGACTGATAAAGTGGTTGTTATAGAGAGCCATCCCGGGAATAACGTTCATGTGGCTAAGCTTCGCAAGGACAGTGCTCTTCAGGTCCAACGGATCGGACTGCAAGAGAGGCTTCATAAACCACCCTTCGGGCCCGGTGAGTTGTGTATAGACGCTTTGCAGCCGCGGACGGACCTCTTCGGCTGTGAGTGCCTTTTGAAGCTTCATCCTGTCATCGTTGGTAAATGTTTGAGGAAGGACATTCATGAACCATCCCTGGAATCCCTCGGGTGAAGGAAGCGACGGCCCCGATACGGCCCGGGTAAAGTAGGGCAAGGTCATGGCGAGGCTCATACGGTCCGCCGTCTCGGTGAGTTCCTTCTTGCTGGTCCCCGCAGAACCCTTCAGGTTGATCAGCACCTTGTTCGCAAAGGGCGTCTTCTGGAGGAGGGCAAAATCTTTCGCCGCTTCACTGCGGTCGTCCGGCAGCAAAGGCGCAATGTCCTCGTTCATTGTGATGTTCTTGAGAACAAGGGCCGCCAGAAGAATAACGACAAAGGTGGCCGAGTAGAGCAACACCTTGTGCCGGGAGAAAAAACTGTATATCGAGGAAAAAATGGAAAAAAAAGCGTCCATGATCAATCAAAGAGCTCTTGCTGCAGCTGGCTGTTGATGACGAGATCAAAAAATTCTATCCTCGTTGAGTCGCCGCCCTTCTCAAGGATGTTCACGACGTGCACGTAGTTTGTCCCGGCCTCGAAGGATATGCGGATGTTGTCGACGTATTTTTTCTCCTTTGATGAGCGCGGAACAAGCTTCAGTACGATGGGGTCATCCTGCACGACTTTAATGTCATAGCGCTGCTCCAACTGTTTGAGGTCCGCGGTTGTCCAGGCAAAGATCTGGTCGACGATGAGCTTGATGAGCGGGTTCTGTTTGGCCTCGAACGCTTCCGACGGGCCTTCTTTGCCTTTCCACTGTTTCGCCAGATTTCCCTTCACGAGGAACCCCGACGGTTCGGGATGGGTGAGCTCCCAGCGAAGCCTGTCGGGTTTCTCGCAGTAAAAACGGCCGGTAGAAACAACGGGCCGGGTGAGCATGGCAAGGCGCCTTTCCTGGCGGAACTTGCCGGACAAGGTCTTGACACCGCTCACGGTCTTCGATATTCGCTGAAAGGCGCCGGCCTTGCCCGTCCCGACCGGCTGGTCAGCCGGCTCGCCTTCCGCGGCGTTAAGGGAGGTCGCGGCGAGCATGCAGCCGAGCATTAATATAGCAATGATCGTTCTCATATATTACGGGACCCACACTGTGATGTTACCTGAAGCGAGGATCTCGCCGCCGCTCCTGACCACCCCGTCGGCAAGGGTAAAATCGCCGTACTCTCCCGTCGTCATGACGCTGATCCTCAACACGTCTCCCACGGCCGCCGCTTTCTTCACCTCGATCGTTTTCGCGGCAACGAGGAACCCTTTTTTGACCTCGTCCCCGTGGAGAAGGTCGGAGTAGCCTCTCACTGTTGCGTAGGATTGCGCTATCAACTCTATGAGGGCGATACGGTCAAGGCTGCCGTCCTCGTCGACAAGCGGGCTGTCCTGACCGACAAGGGCCTCCACGACCCCCGAGGCATCTCCGTATTCGACAAGCCTGTCCACCAGGCACATGGGTTTCCGGTGGGGCAGCAGCATCTCAACCGGAATCGGCAAAGTGAGGTCCGGCCGATCCTTCACAGTGCTTCTTTCCTCATCTTTTCGACCTGTTCTGCAATTATCTTCCTTACATGCTTGCGCAAATTGATATGGGCCGTCTCTCCATCGCCCATAAATTCCCGGGGGTCGACGGGGGCAAGGGCGCTCAAGCACACCGTGGCGGGCATCATCCACCAGCGGTGAGGAGGCAAAAGTACATCGGTACCGGTGATGCACAGCGGCACTATGGGGACCCCTGTTTCGATGGCGAGTCTGAAAGGCCCCGAATAAAAACGCTGCACCTTTCCGTCGCCGCTGCGATGCCCTTCGGGAAAAACCAATATGGCCCCTTTTCTTTCGAAGACCCTGCGGCTATCCCTCAAGGTCCCTTCCCATCCGATCGCTTCCAGATCAAGATAGTTAGCAAGACGCATGAACGGCCTGTACCAGAAAAGCTTCTTAAAGGGCCATGACCGGACCGCGAAGGCAATATCGCTAATGGGCAGAAGTGCCATACAGTATGTATCAAAAAAGGAGAGATGATTTATGACGATGATACAGGGCATATCAATGCTGCCCCTTGTCAACCCTGTTCTTTTGAACCTCACGAAGGGTGACATGATGATCATCCATGCCCTGCCGTAGACCCAGACAAAGTAGCGCATCACACGGTCGTTTTGCCATCCTGTAGCGATCTTTCCCGATATGAAACAGATGGGGAAGAGGACGATCCCCATGACCGTCATAAGAACAATGAGCGGGAACATCACCAGGTTCATGACGACAACGACGAGAAAAGACCCCGCGGCCTGCAGGGGGTTTCTTTTCTTATCGAAAACCGCGCTCTGATGCGTCACGATGCCCGGTCCTCACTGCATTAGCTGCTTCTTGTTGATAACGAACGCGTGAATATCGCCCAGGGTCCGGATCGCCTTAATGGCCTCTTCCTCGCCCATCTTGAAGCCGAAGGCCTTTTCGAGGACGATCACCATGTCAACCCTGTCAAGGCTGTCAAGGCCGAGATCGTCCTTCAGGGAGGCCTCGGCGGCCATGTCAGCCATATTCAATTCGAATTCATTGACGAGCGTGGTATCGATGAGCGTGATAATTTCCCGGTCAGTCATGCTCGTACCTCCTTATGACAACAGATGTATTTACTCCGCCCAGCGCAAAGTTATTTTTCACCAATGTCTGAACGGACAGACGCTCCACTGACCGAACATGCCTGATGTTTGCACACAAGGGATCGATCGTCTCCAGATTGAGGGTCGGCACAACGGCCCCCTTCTCGATCATGGCGATGGAGGCGATCGTCTCAAGCGCCCCGCAGGCGGCCATCGTGTGGCCGAGATGCCCTTTCAGACTGCTTACCGGCACGTTGTCGCCGAAAACCCGGTTCAATGCCTCGGCCTCGGCGATATCGCCCTGGATAGTACCCGTTGCGTGGGCGTTCACGTAATCAATCCGGTCAGCACTTATACCGGCGTCTTCCAGGGCCTGCCTGATGCAGGCCTCCATGGAATCGCTGTTCGGGTCGGCAATATTGGATGTATCGGAGCGAGTTGCGTATCCTACGATCTCGGCAAGGATCGGCGCGCCCCGCATTTTCGCGGAATCCAGTGACTCGAGGAGCACAATGCCGCTGCCTTCGGAACAGACAACGCCGTCCCTCCTCAAGTCAAAGGGCCGGGGTGTAAGGTGGGGGGCATCGTTGTATGCGACGGAAGCCGCACTCATAATGTCGAAGATCGCCGGGCTCAAGGGATGGAACTCGTCGGCACCTCCGCAGAGCATCATGTCCTGTTTGCCGAAAGCGATCATCTCAAAGCCGTACCCGATAGCCTGGCACGATGTGGAGCACGCCGACGAGGGGGCCAGGATCCGGCCGTTGATATCCAGAGTTTGGGCCACGTTCGAAGCACAGGAATGGTTCATTATCTGGAAAAAGGTGGTGGCCCTCATGCCCTCGGTGCTGCGGGTGGCCAGGTAACCCCGAAAGAATTCCTCCGTCATGATGGGGCTTCCGACGGTGGAACCTATGATGATACCCATCCTCCCGTTCGTGAAATACTCCGCGGGGGGATTGCTCCGGCTGAGCGCTTCCTGGCACGCGAGGGTGGCGAAGACGGACATCGGCGACATGGACCTTCTGTGTTTCCTCGGTATCTCTTTGGGATTGATATAGGGCACCAACGCGGCCACCCTGGGCCTTAAACCCCCGATATCGTTCAATGCCGGGACATTGACCACGGCACTTTTCATAGCGAAAAGAGATTCGACGAGGGTTTCCACGCCCCTGCCGAATGGGGAAATTGAGCCCATACCGGATATCACTACCCTTCTGGCCTGCATGCCTTCAGTTCCTCCTTAAGATGATCGCGCCCGAAGATGTTTTCGCAGGCAAGGAATCCGGACATCACGGCACCCATAATTCCCGGGGCCACAATGGCCTGGCCGGCAAGATAGAGCCCGCTCAGGCGAGTCATGGGTATGGGGTTGTACTGCCCCACCTTGTGTTTTACCCCGTATATGCTGCCATAGGGGCTATTGGTGTAGTCCCTCAGCGTAAGCGGTGTGGCAAATTCCATGTCGGTGATCTTACCTGCTATTTCGGGGCATGAAGCTTCAATGGAACGGCGGACCCTTTCGGCCATTTCATTCTTGAAAAGACTGTATCCCTCCGGGCGCTTCCCCGAAACAGAGTCTTCCCAGCGCCTTGTCTGGGCCGCTGGCATCGGGCAGATGGCTACGAACCCATGTTTCCCGGACGCCCCGTTATCGCCTGCGGCAGTTATGTACAGGGGCTGTCCCTCGATGGGAGAGTCTCCGTGAAAGAACGAGAAATCAGCGTGCGGGAAGATAAAGAGATTGGACCGGTCTAGGCACTTTATAGGTTCACTGCACGTTGCGTAAAGCATGCAGGCGGAGGTCGTTTCATCGAGGTGTCTTAAGCGGTTCACATAGGCAGGCCGGAAGACTGATTCGGGGACCATTCTAAGGAGCTGATGGGGGTGGACCGCACTTATGCAGCCGCTGCAGCCGAAAGCAGTGCCTCTCTCGAGGGAGATGCCGGAAACCGCGCCGTCTCCCGAAACATGTATCTTCTTCACTTCCTGTCCGCAATATACCGCAACCCCCGTTTTTTCGAGCCTCGCCTCAAAGGCCTTCGTGAGGCTGAGGCCGCCGCCTTCGATACCGCTTGCCGATTCATAGTATGAACCTGCGATGCAGGCATGCTGGGTAAACGGGGTTTCTTCCGGCGGCACCCCGTAGAGGAAGCAATGCATGGAAAGGACGCATTTCAGCAAATCGTTGCCGGTAAGCCCGTCAAGGAACCCCTTCAGACTCGGCCCGTGTACGGATGAAAGCGCGGCGGGTTCCCTCGAGGAATCAAGGTCAACATAAGGGAGCGAAGCATAGATCTCCCGAACGGCACGGAAGTAGTCGTCGACGGCACCTTTGTCGTCGGGGAAAGCCCCGTGAAACCTCTCTCTGAGACTGTCGTACCCGTAAGGGAAGTCGAATTCGAACCGCGGGTCCAGACAGCGGAATGAGTCGAAACCATTCTTGTCAAAAAGACGCACGTTGATATGGTCCGACAGACCGAGATATCGAAAGAGGACGTCCAGGGGTTCTCCTTTACCGAGGCCGCCGGTATAATGAAAGCCGGTATCAAAAAAAAGTCCCTTTCTCGTGAAGCCCCTGATGGTAGGCGCGATCTGTCCCGACTTTTCTACGAGAGCAACGCTGTAGCCGTGCTTTGCCAGTATCAGGGCCGATGTCATCCCCGATACGCCGCCGCCTATGACCGTGTAGTCGTAATTCATGGGGTAAAGTTGAGGACCAGGCAGGAATTGGTACCACCAAACCCGGCGGCATTGCACATAACCCTGCCGGGGTGGCTTTCAATGGTCTCCCGTACGATGTTCAGCTTTTCGGAGTGCTCATCCGGTTCGTGAAAATTGATGTTGGGCGCGATGAAACTCTGCTGCGCCATTATGGTCGAATACACTATCTGGGACGCCCCCGACATCCAGAGTTCGTGCCCCGTCATTGACTTGAGCGAGGAAACATAAGGGGTGCAGGGCCCAAAGACACTCGAAATGGCCTCGGCCTCAACGGAATCCCCCAGGGGGGTGGATGTGGCGTGCGCACAGACATACCCGATATCCGAGGGTTTCAAACCTGCGATCTTTAAAGCCTTCACCATGGCTCCCTTAAGGCCCTCCTGGCTCGGTAGGGAAAGGTACATGCCATCCGAAGAAAAAGCGTAAGACGCGATCTCCCCTAAGATCCTGGCGCCCCGCTTCTTCGCTGCGTCCATGCCCTCCAGCACCAGGGCCGCGGCGCCGCCTCCGGGGACAAGGCCGTCACGATCTTTGTCGAAGGGACGGCTCGCTGCCTCGGGCTTATCGAAGGATGTTGAAAATGCCCCGAGTGCGTCAAAACTGCACATGGACTCCCAATTGATCTCCTGCGCGCCGCCGCATATGACCCTCTCCTGTTTGCCAAGGGCAATGAGATCGGCAGCCTGGCCCACCGCGTGGCCCCCGCTTGAACAGGCCGATCCAATAGTCCAGCAGGCACCCCTGGTCTTCAGAATGGTGTTGAGGTTCATGGTAATCGTTGAGGTCATGGAGCGGAACACAAGGCCGCTTCCGATAGAGTGCGACTCGCCGTACTGCCTTAAGAGGTCTACCTGTTCCACGGCAGCAATGCAGCTTGAATCACATCCGAATATGACGCCCGTCTCTTCGTTCTGTATATCCTCGGGGCTAAGGCCCGACATCCCCAATGCCTCCATCGCCCCCGCATAGGCCTGTATGGCAAAATCGGGCATGGTCTTCCGCTGTTTTTTCGAGAGGACCCCTTCGGGGTTGAAGCCGTTTATGACCCCTGTCAGGGGGCTGCGCAATCCCACTTCGGCACGTTTATCGTCGTATATGATGCCGGACCTTCCCTGGCGGAGCGATTCTCCTGCTGCCTTCGTGTCCGTGCCGAGACAGGATACAATACCGATGCCGGTGATCACCACCCTATTCATGCCATCCTCTCAATTATGTTCTTTTCGCCTTGTCATTAATCTGCCATTAACACCGGTTATTCCCAAGGTCATAGCAAACCTCCGGCGAGGTTCTTCACGCGGCCGTCTACATTTGGCTCGATGTAGCTTCCGTAGGCTTCTTTCAGGGGGCCGAACCTGAAGCGGCCGGTGAGGCGCGTAAGATAATAACGGTATATACCGAAGTACATGCCATACATAGTGGCGGCAAGGGAGTGGCATTTCCAGGCCTGCCGGTTCGCTCCGCCGGGACCAAATTCGTAAGGATGGCAAAAGTAATTAAAGGCCATTCCCTTGTCATTGAGGTTTGCGTAATATCTTATCTGAAAGCCGATCGGAACGTAGGCACAGAAGAGGCCTCCGTTGAAAGGCACGGACCGGTTCAGGAATTTGAAAGAAGTAACGGGGATAACGGTCAGGACATCTTTGTACCGAAAGGGCACCATGTCCGATGGTGAACGCCCGAGGTGCTTCAACAAGGACGGCTGCGCCGTATTGTCAACGCTGTATCCCGCCTCGATGAGCACATCGTATGCCCAGGGTGTGCGTGCCGTAATTCCCCAATTGGGGGAACGATACGCGGAAACCTCTTGTGACAGGATGTCCTCAAGCCTTTTTTTGCTCCTGACAACGTCGCTGCGGAATCTTTTTTGCTGAAGTTGTTCGGCAACGATGTGCTCATATCCGTGAGAACCGATATCGTGGCCACCTTCGGTGATCGCCCGTATCAGACGGGGAAAATGCTCCGCCACATACCCGGGCACGAACATTGTGGCCTTGAGGCCCAGGCCATCCAGGAACTCAAGAAGGCCGTACGTTTCCTTGTCCACCAGGTATTCCGATGAAAAGCTTACGCCGTTCTTTGTATTCAGACTGTAGGTGAGGTCGTCAATATCAAAACAAAGCGCGTTTATAACACGGTTAGAGGCCTGTGTATTTCCGGTCACGGTAAATTTTTGCGAATGAGTTTTTCCCACGTGCCTTACGTATATGCGCCGCCGTTAACGGCAATGATCTGGCCCGTGATATAAGCTGCCTTTTCCGAGGCAAGGAAGCTGACCGCTTCTGCGACCTCCCAGGATTCTCCGAATCTTCCGAGGGGGATCATGGGCAGGATCTTTTCCTTCGGCAGGCCTTGGGTCATATCGGTCTCAATGAAGCCGGGAGAAACTGCGTTCACCAGTATGTGCCTTTTCGCAACCTCTGCCGCCAGGGCCCGGGTGGCGCCTATCAGGCCCGCTTTTGCTGCGGAGTAATTGACCTGGCCCGGCATACCGCTTTGTCCCGAGGTTGAAGCGATATTAATGATGCGCCCCTCGCGTTTCCTTAACATATTGACAAGAACAAGCTTTGTGACGAAGAAGAACCCGTCAAGGGCAACGGAAAGGACACCCTTCCATTCCTCTTCGCTCATCATGGCCAGGATGGTGTCCCTTGAGTACCCGGCATTGTTCACGAGGACGTAGGGTGTGTCGTTCTCAAGCAGCGGGGTAAGGGCGGCCCTCACGGCTTCGCCGTCAGATACGTCGAAGGGGAGAAGAAGACACTCTCCTCCCTTCAAGCCCACCTCACCGGCTACACGGGAGGCGGACGCATGGTCGCTTAAGAAATTGAGCCATATGTCAAACCCGTCGCGGGCCAGCGCCAGGGCAATAGCAGCCCCTATTCCCTTACTTCCGCCTGTGATCAATGCAATCTTACGTTTATCCACGAGGTTACCTGACGCTTTCGACCTTGCCGTAGCTGTCGAAATGAACGGAAATGGGCTTGAACCTGTTCGTCCAGTAGACCCATGTGTCACTGTTTAGCGATGGGGTCTTGTGGGCCGCAGGGTAGCCGAAGGCGATCTGTACCCCCTCTTTTGACATCCCCTTATATACCTTACCCTCGGATATCCCCTTGCGGTCGACATCCGACAACCCGTTCAGTGACACGGGCGTGGGAGAGGTGATCAGGTCGATATACTGATCGGCGCTCATCTGCATGTTCTTTCCATCATACTCAAACCAGATCGGTTTTCCGGTGCTCCTGATAACGATCGCGAACCCCCTGCTGAAGTTGTCTATGCCGACAGGTGTATTGACTGGTACGACGATATGGCCGGCTCCCGGATCGGTCCAGTTGGCGTAGCTTGCCCGATATTCATTCTTTTTCTCGTGTTCCTGAACATGGATGTTATTTCTTAAATACAGGGGCTTTGAATCGCTGTCGGTCACGCGATGAACGGGGCCCATACAGCCCTGCAGCGCGAAAAACAAAGTGATCATTATGAAAGACAATACGACCAGTTTTGGTTTACCCATCATTACCTCCCTTGTTTTAAATTATCCACAGGTCCCTTTAAGGGAACGAGAAGACAAAATGTCTGAAAAAAGAAGGGCTACCGCCATCTGCAGGCCAGGATATCTGCACAGTGGTTTTTCATTATTTTCGAGCACAGCCATTCACATCAGTGATATATTGCAGGTCCGGCACACGCACATGCGCTTTTCTTCCAACTCAGCACACAACAAAAAGAAGGGAAGGTTACAACGGTTTTCAAGACGCGACCATTTCCTGAGCATGAGTTGATCAAAGGTCCGATCTGACCCAATTTACTTTCCGAAATACTATCAAAAAGCGTTCCTTTTAGCAAATGCCATCTGACCGCACCGTCATATTTCATAAGCCGCCCCGCCGTGCCCGCTTTGGGGGGCAATACGTGATGCGCCGGAAATCGGCGATAGCCTCGACTGTTCCGCCAGGGCTATTTTCCTTGACTAAACGGAAACAGATATATTATTGTGTAACCTCAAATAACTAAAGAAAGCGCGGAATAATAAATACTTAGCTGGTTTTCATCCCTGCAGATAAACTGGGAATATGAGGTTATATTCCAGACGCAAAGAGAGCATGAAGGTCCTTCTCGTTAATCCCCCCAATTGCGGGCGCAGCATACCCGAGGAACACTACGGCATCGACTCCTTGAAACTGATCCTTCGGGCAGAGCCCCTCTGTCTTGAGGCCCTGGCAGGCAATCTCGACGAAGAGGAAGTGATGATAGTCGATCTGAAGGCGAGGCCGGGCACCTTCGGGGACGTCCTTGCCGACTTTGCCCCCGATGTTGTGGGTATCACGGGTGTTACCTGCGAGGCAAATACCATGCTGAAACTGGCATCGCAGGCAAAGGAAGCAGTGAATGCCACCGTTGTCGTCGGTGGTGTGCATGCCAGCAGCGACCCGTCTTTCTTTAACAAAGAGGACGTTGATTATATCGTCGTAGGCCTTGGCAAGTTGAGCTTTAAGGAGCTGTTGACAGCCATGGCGCCGGGCAGGGCCACCCACGACATCCCGGGTATTGCGAAAACCAGGCCGGGCAACGGGCTTGCCTTTACCCCGCGTGCGTATTCCCGGTATGACCTTGCGGAAGAAAGTCCTCCCCGGTATGACCTCACGGCCGGGTACCGCGATGATTATGTCATGCAGCCGTTCGGGTTCAGTCTCGGTCTTGTTTCCACAGCTTTCGGCTGTCCCCATCGCTGTTCCTTCTGCTCGATCGAAGGCATAACCGGCGGCCGTTATCTCACGCATAATCCTGAGACCATCATCCGCGATATCGGATTACTTGGCGACGCCCCGGTGATACGCCTTGTCGACGCCAATACCTTTGGCAATGTCGCACAATCCAGGATACTCTGTCAGAAGATAGGGGAGTCGGGCATTAACAAAGGTTTTGTTGCCGACGTGCGTTCCGACACGGTTGTCCGTCACCCGGACCTTTTCCGCGAATGGAAGGATGCCGGGCTGCGCACCGTGATCGTTGGTTTTGAAGAGATAGACGACAAAAGGCTCGGGGCCATGGAAAAGGCAAACACAACAGCCATCAATTCCGAGGCCATAGCGATACTTCACGATACGGGCATCACCATCATCGGTGATTTTATTGTCTCGCCCGATTACGATGAACAACAATTCCGGGAACTAAAAGACTATCTGGAGAAAAACCCCGTGGACCTTCCCATGATCTCCATCCTAACACCCCTTCCCGGTACACCGCTTTATACGTCGATGAAGGAGCGTATCACCATCCACGACCTGGATTACTACACCCTTACCAATGCTGTTGTACCTGTCAGGATGGACGAGAAGGCATTTTATCAGAACTATGCGGACCTGATGAGATCGGGTCATAGAGGGGCAAAACTATAATGAGGTGCAAAATTTGATGGATGTTTATATAACGGACCTGGCGGCGTTTCTTCCCAACAAACCTGTATCAAATGAGGAGATTGAAAAGATCATAGGTGCCGTGGGCAATCATATCCCTACCCGAATCAAAAAGATCGTCCTGAAGAGCAACGGTATTCACACACGATATTATGCCGTTGAACCCGAGACGGGCAAACCTACCCATACCAATGCAAGCCTTACCGCCGAGGCGGTGCGTGGCTTAAGACCGTACGATGGTTTTTCCCCCAATGACATTGAGTGCCTCGTCTGCGGGACCGCGACCCCTGACCAGCTCATTCCGGGCCATGGCCTGATGGTCCATGGCGAATTACGCAGCGGGCCCTGCGAAGTGGTCAGCACGGCGAGCGTCTGCATATCAGGCATGGCCGCATTGAAGTACGCATACATGAGCGTGGCCCTCGGCCTTTCGAAAAACGCCGTTGCAACGGGGTCTGACATGGCGTCACCCTCTTTAAGGCCATGGCTCTACAACGCGGTCGCCACAGACAGAAAGAAGACCAGGGGAATCGAGAACGAGGAACAGGTGCCGCTCTTCGACACGGTGTTCCTGAGATGGATGCTCTCTGACGGTGCCGGCGCGGCATTCATGACGGGGGAGAGGGCCTCTGAAGGGCCTGCCCTGAGAATAGACTGGATCGAAAATATCTCCTTTGCCGGCGAGTTCGAAACCTGCATGTATTCCGGTGCGAATAAGAACGCCGACGGCTCTCTGACGGGCTGGCGCAGCTGTCCTTCCCTGGAAGAGGCTGCCCGGGAAGGGGCCTTTCTCATACGGCAGGATGTCAAGCTTTTAAACCGTGATATTATGAAGGTTTCCGTGGAAAAAACGCTGAACTTCGTCATCAAGAAACACGGCCTTTCACCCTCCCAGGTCGATTGGCTCCTACCCCACTATTCGTCGGACTACTTCAGGCAGGAGTATTATGACCACCTGAAAGATTTCGGGTTTGAGATCCCCTACGAAAAATGGTTTACAAATCTGAGCTACAAGGGAAATACGGGCGCGGCGTCGATGTACATCATCATGGAAGAGATCTTCCACTCGGGCAGGCTGTCGAAAGGTGACAGAATCCTCTGTTACATTCCCGAGAGCGGAAGATTTTCAATATGCTATGTAATGCTCACTGTGGTGTAGCTTTAGCTTCCCTGATGTAATCAGCAAGTGTCCTTACGGACCTGAAGACCACCCGGCTTGATTCATCCACGCCGATTCTGAGATGATATCTCTTCTCCACGACCACGGCAATCTCGACCGCATCGAGCGAGTCGAGGCCGAGGACAGAATCCGGGCCTATGAGCGGATCATCGGGCGATAAGTCATCGGGCAAGGGATCAGGAACCTTGCATACGTCAACGATCATCTCCAATAATTCTTTCTCGAGTTCCAATCCTTTTTCTTCAAAAAGCTTCATTGCCGTTCACTCTGGTTATTATTTATTATTGTATACGTGTTCGTCCCCTCTGAGACATATAAAACCATGCAATGAGGGTCGTGGTCACGAAAAAAAGCAACATCAATAGAGTGTCAGGAAGAACGGACCTGACAGTGCCCCCTCGGACAAAGACCTCCTGGAACGCCCTTAGCCCCCACGAAAGGGGAGAAAGAATGCTGATGCTCTGCATGACCTTCGGCATTACATAAACAGGCACCATGATCCCGCCGAGGGCGGCGCAGATCACCACCGAAACGGCGCCGAACATCGAGGCCTGTTCGTAGGTCCGGGCGACCGTGCCGAGGAGAATGCCATAGCCCGACGCGGCGAGGCCTGCGCTCACGGCGATCAGGACCAGGGCGGCAGGTGATGAGCCCACATTAAGGACGGGGGCCCCGAAAATGGGGAGCACAAACCTGCCGATCGCCATAATAAGGGCAAACTGGACCATGCAGATGATCACGAAGGAAACGATCTTGCCGGAGATCATGGCCAGGTACGACAAGGGCATGACAAACAGGCGGGTAAGCATACCGGTTTGCCGCTCCCTGATAAGAGAACCTGCCAGGGGAACAACGATGAAAAACATGCCGAACAGCGTCCAGGCGGGGACGTTCTGCTGGACCGTGTTGGGCCTCAGGACCGGCGCCCCGTATTGGGCCGTCTTTTCCTCAACGACGATGATCGGTGTGTTGTCCCATTCGATGCGGGCGCTGGGAACCATTTTCCTCGTCTCCTCTGACCAGAGGGGCCCCATCGCTTTTTTAGCCGCCGCCGTGAGGTGCACCGGAAGCACCTCCGAGAAGACCCGCATCTTCTCTTTCATCTCGATATCCATGCTCACCTTCTCGAACAGGCTGGCCAAACCTAAACGGAGGGTCTCGCTCAAGGCCGGGTCAAAATAGATAAGAAACCGGGGAGCCTCATCCCGGGGTCGTTCTTTTCGGACTCTCGCCTTCGCGGAACTTGCCGACAGCGAGTTTTCCACCGCCTCCCGCGCCTTTTTCTTAAAAGCCTTCGTCGTGCCCTCGGGTATAACGACGGCACATTGAAAATTGCCTTTTGCGACGGCCAGCTTCGCCCATTCGACATCGATCTGCTTTCCGGCGATCTCCTTCACAATTATGACCGCATCGGACTTCCTTACGGTCTCCTCCATCTGGCGGCCCACCTCACTTAAGTCCCTGTCAAGGAAGAGCACCTGAATCTTCGTTTCACCCATGGACTTGAGGACATTCTCCTGAACAAGGGTTACAATGATAACAAGCACGACGGGCATAAGGAATATGACGAGAAGGCCGGCGCGGTCCCGGAAGAGGAGGAGGAGTTCTTTTCTGACGCATGACCATATTTTAAGCATCGATCGATCAATCCCTCAATTGTTTCCCTGTAAGGGTAATAAAAAGCTCCTCAAGGTTGGTTGAAGAGGGGTCACGGCTAAGAAGATCCTCTGGTGTTCCCTCTGCTATGATCTCGCCTGTGTCCATGATCACAACATGCGAACAGAGCAGCTCCGCTTCCCTCATATAATGAGTTGTATAGACCATGGTGGTTTTATCTTTCAAAGTAGCGAGCCTTTCAAGGATGAGATTCCGGGATTGCGGATCAATGCCCACGGTTGGCTCGTCAAGAAAAAGGACCTTTGGCTCGTGGATGAGACCGGCGGCGAGATTGGCCCGCCGTTTCATCCCGCCGGACAAGGTGAAGACCCTCTGGTCCAGGTTTCCCTCAAGCCCGACAAACTCGGCACATTCGACGATCCTCTGTTCAAGCTCCTTGCCCCGTAAACCATAGATCCGTCCGAAAAACCCGAGATTTTCCCGGACGGAAAGGTCCGGGTAAAGAGCGATGTCCTGGGGAACATAGCCGATAAGCTTCTTGGCATGGCGGGGGTATTTCACGGCATCGATCCCGCAGATGGTGACGGACCCGCTTGTCGGCTTAAGAAAGGTGTTCATGACCGAGATCGCAGTCGTCTTCCCGGCGCCATTCGGACCAAGAAGGCCGAAGATCTGGCCTTCGCCGATTGACAGGGTCAGTTCGTTAAGGGCCGGCCTGCCTGCGCCCCGGTAAACCTTGACCAGATGATCGGTTATGAGGGTTTCCCCTCGGCAGATTCCCGCCTCGTTCATCGGGCAGTTTCCGATAGGTCGCTGAAAAAGCGGCGTTCCCGTTCAGAACATTCAAGGACGATGTCGCTCAAGAGGTCGAAATTGTCTCCGGCGGCGGACCTGTTCTTGCATATTCTCGCAGCGTAAAGGGCGAACTCCCTCCACCTGTCGCCGATGACCGTCATACTTTTTGACATCTCTGACAAGCGGTCATCCCCCAGGATCTGGGCGGCCTCCTGCAGAAAGGCGGCATACATGAGCCTGAACCCGCCCCCGCCCGTGCCGATCTCTTCCTGCATCCTGACCGCATGGCCCAGGTAGAGGATGGCCTTGCGTTGCCCGTACTTTTCCGGCCATCGCCGCAGGGCCTTTCCGAACCACCTGATCCCGCCCGCGCCGATAATGGGGACATGCGTCTTAACCATCAGCCGGCAGGTCTCTTTGATCCCTTTCTTTATGGCAACGGGAATGTCTACTTTTTCTCGGACGTCCGACAGGTAGTACATCTTGCCTTTCGGAGCCAGCATCCCCTTTGCAAAACGGGCCTTCGTGAGGTCTTTGCGCGAACACGTAACGGGTTCATCAAAAACAGGATCGCTGATGAGATAGCCATCCCCATTCCTGCCGTACACGATCAGGGTATGGGCGTTGAAATGGAACCGAAGAGCGTCGGGGAAATAAGGGAGCCAGTATACACCGGTCTGCAGCCCCACGGGTATGCCCTTGTCAACAAGTCTATCGAGGGCGTCCATGGCCTTTTCCGGGTCTTTGAACTTGAATTTTTCAAAGCGGACGCCGAGCCGCCGGGCGGTGTTCTTCAATATCCCTCCGGGCGCACTGCGGTACGTGATCGCCGGCATTCCCTGAACCTTCAAGAAAGGAAAATATCCGAAGAAGATGCCTGAACCGATGCCGAACACCAGGGGCTCGGAGGCGGCGATGCCGTAATTGAGAAGGAGGTTGGATGTGGACCCGCTTTCGCAGTGGGCCGACTGACGGTGGATAAAAGCCCCATTATCTCCCTTCGGCAGCATTTAGGGTATGTCCCTCATCTGCTCCGGTGTTATGTTAAAAACAGCGGCGTAACTTTGCAGTGTCGCAGCGTCCAGGTTTTTGAACACGCGGTGTTTGAGGTGGCGCTTTATTCTCCAGGACGCGAAACCAGTGTATTGAGACAACATCTTCACATCCATGAGATTTTTTTTCATATAGTATGCCAGGGGGCTCAGCTCGGCTTTTCTGACCTTTTCCGTCACCTCGGCAAGTTCCTCGTTGATAAACTCCCAGGCAATGCCGTTGGCAATGTTCGTCGGCTCCCACCCTGAACTCGTTGTTCGCACATACTCTCCGTTCTCATCCGTGACGTAACAAATAGCATGCCATTGGCCGAAAATACCATGATCCTGAGGAACGTCTTTCTTTTCCATTTATGTTGCGACTGTTCTCCCCAATGATTCGACATATGCGGGTCGTTCGGGGCAGATCCACGTTCCTGCCTGTACGCCCGCGCGTGCCGATATCAAAAAGCCGATACCGGACTTCATATTATCGTCAAAAATATAATCCATTTCACCATATCTTGGCTATAACAAAAACAAAGACGGTTTTTAACCATTTGAAGCGTTTCAGGAAAACATGATCATGGGAACATGTTGTTCTTGAGTATCTTAACGCGCACGCTTGCGACGCGCCAGTACATAGGTGCGGATGGCTGACGATCGGGAATTGGATCTTGTAATTCTCCGCATGTTCGTAAACATTTTTTCATTGAAGCAAGAATAACCGTGTATTAGAATTCACCGACGCAGGAACTCTATCACCGCAACTATCACTTCGCCGGCGCCCCGGTGACTTTCCGGCGCCTAACTAGGGAGGTATCGTGAAAATCACTGATGATGAACTGAAAAATATTTTGTCCAGCCATGAGCAATGGCTCAATGGTGATGTTGACGGCGTACGTGCCAACCTCTCCGGTACCAGCCTCCGTGGTGCCGACTTCTCCGGCGCCAATCTTGCCAATGCCAACCTGTCCGGTGCCGGCCTCAGCCGTGCCAATCTCTCCGGTGCCGACTTCTCCGGCGCCAACCTGTCCGGTGCCGGCCTCATCGGCGCCAACCTTACAGATGCCAACCTCACAGATGCCAACCTCACCCGTGCCAACCTCATCAATGGCAACCTCCACGGTGCCAACCTCCACGGTGCCGACTTCTCCCGTGCCAACCTCACCGGTGCCAACCTCACCGGTGCCAACCTCACAGATGCCAACCTCACCCGTGCCAACCTCATCAATGGCAACCTCCACGGTGCCAACCTCCACGGTGCTGGCCTTATCCGTGCCAGTCTGCATAATGCCAACCTCAGCGGTGCCAACCTCACCGGTGCCAACCTTATAGGAGCCGGCCCCACAGATGCCGACCTCTCCGGTGCCGACCTCTCCGGTGCCGACCTCGCTCGTGCCAACCTCATCAATGCCAACCTCACCGGTGCCAATCTGACCGGTGCCAACCTCACTCGTGCTAATCTCCTCGATGCCAACCTCACTCGTGCTAATCTCTGCCGTGCCAACCTCTTCCGGGCCTTCTTCATGGATGCCGACCTCACCGGTGCCCAACTTACCGGTGCCAAACTCACCCATACCAACCTGACCCGTGCCAACCTGACCGATACCAACCTGACCGATGCCAAACTCACAGATGTAGACCTTACGGGTGCTGACCTACATGATGCCAACCTTACAGGAGTCGACCTCACCGGTACCAAACTGCTGCACCCCTGAACCCCCACCATTGATTCCATCGGCGTAGGGTTCCTCCCGACAGAGTCGCTTTCACAGGGTTAATTTCTTTTCGAATCACTAAGCTCAAGACAGTATTTTGCTCGCATATCGGCTTAAGTCGTAAGCGAAGACGAGGATGAAGGATTACCGCCGGCATGGCAATGTTATTATAGCAATCTTATATTGTAAAAACGATCCATCCGGGTCAGCGAGCCTTACATCAGGGATACCCGGATATTCGAAAATAGCAGGGCAGAAGTTGTTCTCAAAAAGAGAAACATACAATGCAGACACCCCGGATCCCATACCACGATGAGACAGAAACCGATGTGGCCACAGTGGCCTATGGGTATAGAAACGTTCTGGCGGCAGAAAAAAGATGGCTGGTCGATCGGCATTTTGATCAAATAGCCCGACGGTATGACCTGGCAGATGCCCTGCTCAGTTTCGGACTCCATTCATGGTGGAAAAGGTTTGCCATTCGCGAGCTCGCCTTGAACAGGGGAGATAGGGTGCTCGACGTCTGCGGCGGAACTGGTGATTTCGCCATCCTTGCGGCGAAAGCAGTGGCTCCCGAAGGCGCGGTGACAGTTTATGATATCAACAGGCACATGATGGAAGCCGGTCAACGAAAGGTCGGCCGATCCGGGTATCAACGGACGATTAGCTGGCTTCAAGGGGATGCAGAAATGATATCCTTTCCGGACAAGGCCTTTGATGCAGTGACAGTAGGTTTTGGTCTTCGGAACCTGATCCACCTCGAGCGCGGCCTCCTGGAGATGTTCCGGGTCTTAAAGAAGGGTGGACGATTGCTGGGTCTTGAATTTTCAGTACCAAGGAGTGTCTGGGTAAGGGCACTCTATCACTTTTACTCTTTCAAAGTTATCCCTCTCGCTGGAAAAGCTATTACCGGAACAGCAGACCCTTTCAAGTACCTTGCTGAATCTATCCGGGTATTCCCACGACCTGAAGCAATGAAAGTGATCATGGAAGATTCAGGTTTTTCAGATGTTACCTGGCAGAGGCTCACCAACGGTATAGTCGTGGTCTATACCGGCAGGAAAAGCCGATAAGGGCCAGTCCTCAATGGGTTGTAAACATCGATATTTGGATTGTGTTGGATTATGCGAGGTATTTGAGGGACCATTGGTTACAAAATAGCTACCAGTCAAAGGGAAAAAGAATCGGGACTTTCTCCATCCATTAGATATCCATGATCGATCGACCACTTTGCATACGGGATTGGCCGGTTTCGTTGGCAACCGGCCAATCCGTGTTTGATCGTCATGCTCGCCGTGCGGCGGAATGCAGGCAAGGAGTAGTTTGTTCATTCTCAGCGTCCCGTCAATTTCTCCAGTTCCTCAGGATATCGGGCCCCTTGTACCGCGATCTTCGATGCGGCGTCCTCGATCTCACGAAGATCGTAGGGTGTCAATTCGACTGAAACTGCCCCGATGTTCTCATCCAGGCGCTCAAGTTTCGTCGTTCCTGGTATGGGAACGATCCAGGGCTTCCGGGCGATAAGCCAGGCGAGCGCGATTTGAGCAGGGGCCGCCTTTTTCTGCTGTCCGATCTTGCCGAGCAGATCGATCAGTACCTGATTTGCCTTGAGTGCCTCGGGCGTGAAGCGGGGAAGAATGCTGCGGAAGTCGGAACTATCGAAGGTTGTTTTCTCGTTCATCTTCCCCGTGAGAAAACCCTTGCCCAGAGGGCTATACGGCACGAAGCCGATCCCGAGTTCCTCGAGAGCCGGCATCACTTCTTTTTCCGGGGTTCTTGTCCACAGTGAGTATTCACTCTGGACGGCAGCGAGCGGTTGGACGGCGTGAGCCCGGCGGATCGTTTCCACTCCGGCTTCAGACAAACCGAAGTATTTTACCTTACCTTCCTGGATAAGGTCCTTGACGGCTCCTGCCACGTCCTCGATCGGGACGTTCAGATCAACCCGATGCTGGTAAAGCAGATCGATCGCCTCAACCTTAAGCCGCTTGAGCGAACCTTCTACGGCCTGCCTGATGTGCTCCGGGCGGCTGTCCAATCCCGGTGGGCCCTTCATTCCGCGCGGATCACGGTTGGGATCGAGGTCGAACCCGAATTTGGTAGCTATCACAACTTGTGGGCGGAATGGGGACAGGGCTTCGCCCACTAGTTCTTCGTTAATGAAAGGCCCATATACTTCGGCTGTGTCAAAAAATGTGATGCCGCGCTCGACGGCTGTCCGGATAAGAGAGATCATCTCCTGTTTATTGGAAGGCGGACCATAGCCAAAGCTCATTCCCGTGCAGCCCAGCCCGAGAGCCGAAACTTCCGGACCGCTTTTCCCTAATGTACGCTTTTGCATTTCTTCCTCGCATATTTTTTATAACCGGTAATTTGTTATTCGGTTATTTTAATTTTTCGCAGCCACTCAGATACCGCTTTTTGCGAAGTTTTCACATCTCCTGCCGACACTGCCTTACCGTCCAGAATAATTGATCTCGGGCAGAGTTTGGAGATATCCGCAACACTTCTCCCCAGGCCGCTTCCACGGTGAGTACAAAACGGCACAACGGACTTCCCGGAGAGATCATATTCCGATAAAAAGGATCTGATCGGAGCTGGAATAGTGCCCCACCAGATAGGATAGCCTATGAAGACAACATCATATGACCTGATGTTCTCAACCCGGCTCCTCAAGGCGGGTTTATAACCCGATCCCTGCTCCTGCTTTGCTCTTTTCTTAGCTTCTTCATAATCTACCGGATATGGCTCAACAACCTGAATTTCAAAAATCTCTCCCCCCGCGATTTTGTGGATTTGATTGGCAATTTCACGAGTCGTTCCGGTATGCGAAAAATAAACAACGAGGATCTTTTTAGACGGTGGAGTTTTCTCTCCACCTGTTCCCGTATTTGAGGGCCCGGCTTCCTTTGCTGCTGCAACATCAATTTGAGCCCATACACCCATAGATACAATCAGTACAGCGATTGTAAGGAGAACAAAATTTAACTTTTTCATATCTGCTCCTTTCATGATCTTAAATTGGTCTTTCTTGGCTGCTAAACCGCTTCGTCATGATTAAGTATAGCCCTGTCCAATTCCTAACGGTAGATACAATTCTATTTAATTCTTGCCTATTCGTATCACATGACTGACAGAATCAAATATGTTATGATATAACAAAACGTATACTGAAGATGATATATCGAATAAATAGTTAATTAAAACAATAGGGTGAATAAATATGTCAGAAACAGGCCGAGAAGACCTGATAACAATAAACAATCTGCTTAAAGAGAAATTGCTGCGCCGGCTGCCGGAAACCGGTCTCTACCCGACCGCAATAGAAGGTTTTATGATTGCCCGGCACCATGCTGCAAAGGAGATAAAAAATTGCGTTTACAAGCCCTTGGTCGCGGTTATTATCCAGGGGTCCAAGCGCTCCATTATAGGGTCCGAGGAGTATCGGTAC
>Ga0316605_10000689_pt1 | contig 22119 bp, 20 predicted proteins | sample OWC_soil_day20_n_FD_207666 | JGI IMG/M metagenome (GOLD analysis project Ga0316605, IMG submission 207666) | Wetland soil microbial communities from Old Woman Creek delta, Ohio, United States - OWC_soil_day20_noCT | ecosystem: Environmental > Terrestrial > Soil > Wetlands | place: USA: Ohio...
GAAGCGGCGGTCAAGCAAGGCCTCCATGTGACCATGCTCAAGAGCCACGGCACGGAAATGCGCGGCGGCTACGTGAGAAGCCAGGTGGTGCTGTCCAAAGATCTCATCGACAGTCCCATGTGCGAATCGCCCGACTATTTTGTCGCTTTGTCAGGAGCGGCTTACAAGCGCTTCAAGGACACGGTGCCGGATTATGGAACGATCGTTTATGACCCCGCCTTTGTCGGCGAGATTGACGAAGCGCTCAAGTGCAGCCAAAAGTCGTTCCCGGCCAAGGACCTTTCCATGAAGCACTTCAACAGTGCCCTTTTTTCCAACACCCTGGTGCTCGGTGTCATGGTAAAGCTGGTAGAGGGGCTTGAAAAGGGTATTGTGCTCGAAAGCATTCTTGATATCATTCCGAAGTTCCAGGACAAGAACAAAGAGGCTTTTGAAATCGGCTACAGTTATTTCCAATAATCCCGTTCACCCTTTTGAAAAGGAGGCTATGTATGGGGACCGTGTTTAGAAAAGCGATCGTTCTTTTTGCAGCCGTGATGTTCACCGCAGGACTGATTTTCGCAACCGGTGCAACGGCTCAGGACAAGTATCCTTCCCGGGCCATAGAGTACATTGTTCCATGGGGACCCGGTGGAGGCGCTGACCAGCTCGCACGGAAGTCCAGCGTCCTTCTGGAGAAAATCCTCAATGTGCCGCTCCCGGTGATCAACGTGCCCGGCGCCACGGGTGGAACGGGGATCACCAAGATGCTCGCTGCACCTGCAGACGGCCAGTCCATCGCCATCTACATTGCGGACTCCCATGCCGTGCTCGCCACTGGCGAGGCCACCTGGAAGATGAGTGACATTGTGCCGGTTGCCAGAATGATTCTGGCCCCTTCCTTCCTTTTTGTTGCAGCGGACAGCCGCTTCAAGTCCTGGGCTGACTTTGAAAAAGAGGCGAAGGCGAACCCCGGCAAACTCAAGGTGGCCACCCTCGGGTTCGGAAGCGTGGATGATATCACGCTGACCTATCTGGAGGGCAAAGGGGTCAAGGTCGTGCAGGTTCCGTATTCCAAGCCCAGCGAACGGTACGTGTCTGTTCTGGGAGGCCACGTGGATGCGCTCTATGAACAGGCCGGCGATGTCCAGCAGTACCTCACAGGCAAGCAGATTCGGCCGATCATCATGTTTGGATCTAAGAGGTTTGAGTTCTTTAAGGACGTGCCCTGTTCCAAAGAGCTCGGGTACGACATAGGCCTTCCCCAGTTCCGTTCTATTGTAGTCAAGGGAGGCACGGACCCGGCGAAAGTGAGGGTCCTCTCTGATGCCTTTGCCAAAGCCGCAGCCACCCCGGAATACAAAGCGTTCCTCAAGGAGCAATTCTCCACCGAGGACAGCCACATGGATGCTGCAGCCACAGCCAAATTCATCGAGGCCGAACTGGTAACCATGAAAGCGACGTGGGCTGCAAAGCCGAAGTAAGCTAGACGTAAAACTTTTCGCGCAGTCCCCCACTTGTGCAGGGGAGGACTGCGCTTGTTTTAAAAGGACGAGTGCATTTTTCCTGGGGGAGGTAAACGCTTCCAATGGCCGTGGAAAAACTCAAGAAAGTTGTTCCTTATGTTCTCATCTTGCTGGTGAGTCTCTACTTCTACTACCTGGCAGGGCAGTTCCGGTTTTCCGCGAAGCCGGGCAACCTGGGGCCGGACTTCTGGCCCAAACTGCTGCTGGGCCTCACCATGGCCGCGTGCCTTTACGAAATCATCAAAACGGCTTTCTTCCTGAAAATGGCATCTCCAAAGGAGGCGACAGAGGAGAAATCCGCAAAGGTGGCAACCACCAAGAAAACCTACCCAGGGCTCCTGGTCATCGGCATTGTGATGACCGTGGCATATGCCTACTTCGTGACCAAGCTTGGATTTGTTCTTTGCACGTTTCTTTACTTTGCCCTCTTCATGATCGTAGGCCGGTATCGAAAAATCTGGGCTATTCTGGCGAACAGCGTGGTCGGAACCCTCGTCCTTGTCGTGATTTTCATGAAGGTCGTGTATGTTTCCCTGCCCCTGGGACAAGAGCCCTTCTCAGGAGTGACCTTCTTCGTTTTGAAAATGTTGGGTATCAAGTAGTCCGGAGCCATTGGCAGGAGTTCCTATGGGCGATATTCTCTACAACCTGTTGCTCGGTTTTGTCGGTTGTTTCCAGCCGATGAATCTCATTCTTCTTGTGGCGGGAACGATCGTCGGATTGGTGGTGGGCGTCCTGCCGGGCCTCACCTTGGTGATGGGCGTGGTGCTGGCCTTGCCCTTCACCTATCCGATGGAGGTCACGCCGGCGATCGTTCTCCTCACGGCCATGTACGTCACCGGGACCTATGGCGGAGCCTTTACCTCCATCCTGTTCCGGATACCGGGCGAACCGATTCATGTTCCTCTTCTCTGGGACGGTTACGCCATGGCTCGGAAGGGACAGCCGGCCAAGGCTCTTGGTTGGACTCTGTACGCCGCGCTTTTCGGGGGTCTCCTGTCTGCGGCTATCATGGTGACCCTGTCGCAACCTGTGGCCAAGTTCGCTTTGACTTTCTCAACTCCGGAATATTTTGCCATCGTACTTTTTGGGTTGACCAGTGTGGTCTCCCTGGGAAGCGGATCCATGACAAACGCCTTCATCAGCCTCTTCCTCGGCCTTCTCATTTCAACGGTGGGCGTGGATCCCACGTATGGGACGCCGAGATTCGCTTTCGGCTATCCCATCCTCATGGACGGCATCGAGTTCCTGACAGTGATGGTGGGCGCCTATGGGGTAGGGGAGGTTCTAACCCGCCTCGGAGAAGGGTTTACGACGGTTCCGGTGGAGAAGGTGGCTTCCATGAAAACCAGCTTGCCCGGGTGGAAGGAATTGCGGGGCCTGAAGGCCGTGTTTCTAAGAAGTTCCATCTTGGGACACATCGTGGGAATCGTTCCCGGAGCAGGGGCAACCATTGCATCTTTCGTGACTTACGGGGTTGAAGGGCAGTACGGGAAGAGAAGAAAGGAACTGGGCACAGGCATCCCTGAAGGCATTGTCGCTCCTCAAGCTGCAGCTACCGCCTCGGTGGGGGGTGCCATGATCCCGCTGCTGACCATGGGGGTGCCGGGCAGCGGCGCCACGGCAGTGATGCTGGGAGCCTTCCTGCTTCATGGGATCCAGCCGGGTCCCCAGGTCTTCATCACATCGGCGAACATGGTCTACACGGTGTTCGCATCCCTCTTTATTGGCATCGTGCTGATGTGTGTGGTCGGCTATATTGCCATCAAGCCCCTGGTCAAGATTCTCGATTTTCCGGAAGCCGTGGTTTCCGTTTACATTATGCTTCTCTGCTTTGTAGGCGCCCTCTCCATCCGGAACAGCATCTCCGACCTCTGGCTGATGGTTGCCTTCGGAGTGGTGGGATACTTCTTCGACAGAATCAAGTTTCCCATTGCACCGTTGGTGCTGGGCACTATTCTGGGGCCTCTGGCGGAGACCTCGTTTTACACAACCATGATCAGTTTTCAGAATGACTGGACCATCTTTTTCCGTAGACCCATCAGCGGTGTGATCATGGCGCTGACCGTCATCGCCCTTGTTTTACCGATGCTCAAGACATTCCGAACCGTGGCGAGAAAAAGATAGTCTAAAGGGAATAAGCGATGCGAACCATCCGACATTACATTGACATGAGGGCGAATGCGCAGCCTGACAAGGTTTTCATGGTTGCCCCTGAACCCGGGCTTAGCCTCACCTATTCACAACTGAGGGAAGATTCCATTGAGTTGGGCAAGTGGTTGCTGAAAAAGGGGCTGAACAAGGGCGACAAGATCTCCTACATGCTGAGCAACGGTTACCAGACGACCAAGATCTTCCTGGGCGCCATGTACTCGGGGTTTGTCATCGCTCCCCTCAACCTGCTGGCCCAGCCTTCTCAGCTTGAATACGTGCTGGACCACTCGGACACGAAGCTGGTTTTCTTCACTGAAGACCAGCGGGAGAGGCTCGAAAAGGCCTCAGGTGCTGTTTTCCGGGAAATAGAACTCATGGAAATCGACAATGACAGCCCTTGGATTTTCCCGAAGGATGGAGACCTCGCTGCCTTACGGCTCCCTGAAGTTGAGGAAGAGGATGATGCGCTGCTTCTGTACACCTCAGGCACCACCGGGCTTCCTAAAGGGGCGATCCTTTCCCACAAGAACATGGTGTCCGGCGGACTCTACACGGCCATGGCCCATGGCCTCAAGCCCGAGGACAGGGCGCTTTGCTCCCTGCCCCTTTACCACATCAACGGAGAGGTGGTCACCGCGGTCGCACCCCTGGTGAGCGGGGGGAGCGTGGTCATGCCCCGCAAGTTCAGCACATCGGACTTCTGGGAACTCATTTCAAAGTACCGGTGCACCTGGTTCAGCGTGGTTCCCACGATCATCTCTTATTTGACCAACGCGTCGGAAATAGAGGGGAGGGGTTTGCATCTTGAACAGCTTCGCTTCGGCCGGTCTGCCTCTGCACCGCTGCCCCCGGCGCTCCAGAAAGCCTTTGAGGAGAAGTTCAAAATAGGCATTGTGGAGACCATGGGACTGACTGAAACGGCGGCACCGGTCTTTTCCAACCCACTGGACCCTTCGAAGCGGAAATGCGGGTCACCAGGACAGCCTGTGGGCAACCAGGCGAAAATCGTGGATCGCGATGGAAAAGAGGTGCCTCGCGGTACGCAGGGCGAGATCATGATCCGCGGCGACAATGTCATGAAGGGTTACTACAAATCCCCTGAGCAGACGGCCAAAGCGATGGACCCGGACGGATGGTTTCACACCGGGGACCTGGGCCTCATGGACAAGGACGGATTTGTCTTTGTGACAGGGAGACTCAAGGAGCTCATCATCAAAGGCGGGGAGAACATCGCCCCCAAGGAAATCGATGAAGTCTGCTACAAGCACCCTGCGGTTCTCCAGGCTGCAGCCGTGGGCATCCCGGACGAGAAATACGGAGAGGAAATCATGCTCTGCTGCACCCTGAAGCCCGGCCAGTCGCTGACCGAGGATGAACTGCGCATCCACTGCGAAGTGCATTTGGGCAAATTTAAAACCCCGAAGGTCATCAAGTTCCTGGAAGACCTTCCCAAGGGGCCATCAGGGAAAATCCAGCGCCTTAAGCTGAAGGAAGTTGCAAAGGAATGACCTCCCCAGCTTGCTTTCAGAGGACCCGGCTCCCTGTGACGAGCAGAGAGTCGGGTCTTTTTTGCTCTTTTGATTGCCTCAGATCTGTGCTAAAGGCATGGTCCAGCAAAGATGGAGGAAAAGGGGATGGGCGAAACAGCCAAGCTAGTCATTGACGGGAAAGCCTACGAGTTCCCGGTGGTCATCGGCACAGAGGGAGAACGGGCCATCGACATCTCGAAGCTGCGCCAGCAGACAGGCTTCATCACTTATGATCCGGGCCTCGTCAACACGGGCACCTGCAAGAGCAGCATCACCTTCATGGACGGTGAAAAGGGGATCCTCCGTTACCGGGGCTACCCGGTGGAGGAACTGGCGGAGCATTCCACCTTCGTCGAGACAGCCTACCTGCTCATCAACGGGGAACTCCCCACTCGCAAAGAGCTGACCCGCTTTTCCGTCATGCTCAACGATCATTCTCTCGTCCACGAGGACATGCGGGAGTTCTTCCAGAACTTTCCCAGAAGAGCCCACCCCATGGGGATTCTGTCCTCCATGGTGAACGCTCTGCGTTTCTTCTACCCGGAAATTTCCGACCACGAGGAAGAGATCAACATGACGACCACCAGGCTGCTCTCCAAGGTGCGGACTATGGCCGCCATGTCGTACAAGATTTCGAGAGGACACAGGGTGGTCTATCCCCGGCCGGACCTTTTGTACGCCGCAAACTTCCTGAACATGATGTTTGATTCCCCGGTGATGCCCTATCAGCTCGACGGGGATGTGGTGCATGCTCTGAACGTGTTCTGGATCCTTCATGCAGACCATGAGCAGAACAGCTCGACGGCTGCGGTTCGACTGGTGGGGAGTTCGAGGGTCAACCTTTATGCCGCCATCTCCGCGGGCGTCAATGCCCTGTGGGGGCCTCTGCACGGCGGGGCGAACCAGGCGGTGGTCGAGATGCTCACATCGATCCAGCAGAGCGGGGGCGATGTGGCGCCGTTCATTGCAAGGGCAAAGGACAAGGAGGACTCTTTCAGGCTTTCAGGCTTCGGGCACAGGGTTTACAAAACCTACGACCCCAGGGCGAAGATCATCAAGAAAGTCTGTGACAGAGTTCTGGCCAAACTGAAGGTCCAGGATCCGCTGCTCGACATCGCCATGAAGCTCGAGGAGGTCGCTCTCAAAGACCCCTATTTCACGGATCACCACCTTTACCCGAATGTGGACTTCTACAGCGGAATCGTGCTGCGGGCCATGGGCATCCCTGTGAACATGTTCACCGTCATGTTCGCCATCGGTCGTTTGCCCGGGTGGATCAGCCAGTGGAAAGAAAGCATCGACGATCCCGAGGGCAAGCTTCACCGGCCGCGCCAGATCTACACCGGCTTCAACACGAGGCACTATGCGCCCATCGAGGATAGAGGCTAGGAGATAAGATGGATCTCACAATTTTTGAGAACATGAAAGAACCGGATCTCAGGAAATACATCGAGTTCCTTCTCTGGCACTACCGTGTGATGGACGCTTTCTGGTTCATCAAGGTCGGTGAGCGGTTCGGGGAAAGAACGGCGGAACGGGTCAACGAAGACGTCTGGGGCCGGATAGCAGGAATGGCGGCCAAGGACCTTGTGAGCCGTTTTGACATCGAGGAGAAAGGGCTGAAAGGATTCGTCAAGGCCCTTCGGTTCTGGCCATGGTGCATCCATATCGGGTACCAGATCAAGGAGATGCCTCAAGAGGTCATCATTACCATCCCGTCTTGCGCTACCCAGGAGGCGAGGATCAAGCGGAACCTTGGTGAGTATGACTGCAGGGAAATGCACAGACGGGAGTTTGACTTCTTTGCCAAAGAAGTCGATCCTCGCATTCAGACTCAGTGTGTTTTCGCTCCTCCTGATCCCCATCCCCCGGACATGATCTGCAAGTGGCGGTTCTATCTGGAAGACAAGAGGAAGTGATATGTCCCGTTCTTCCATTGCTTCGTCTCGTTCCAGAGAAAAACTTGAAGCTCTCTATTCCGCCTACAATCGCCGCTGCTACGTCTATCCGGACCCTCTCGAATTCCTCTACGGGTTCCAGGACCCATTGGATGTCGAGGTCGTGGGGCTCATTGCTTCATCTTTAGCCTATGGAAATGTGAAGCAGATCCTGAGAAGCGTCTCCCTTGTCCTGGAAAAGATGGGGCCAAGCCCTTCGGCTTTTCTGCTCAATGCGCCGTTGAACCGGATTGCCGGCACCTTCGCTGACTTTAAACACCGGTTCACGACCGGGCAGGATATTGCCCGCCTGCTCCGGGGCGTGAAGCGAGTGATTGAAAAACACGGATCCCTTCAGCAGTGCTTCTTGTCCGGGCTTCACCCTAATGACCACAACGTGATCCCGGCGCTTTCGGCCTTTGTCCGGAATATATTCCCGGAGGAATGTGATTTCCTGATTCCGACTCCGGGGAGGGGGAGCGCGTGCAAAAGGTTGAACCTTTTCCTGCGCTGGATGGTAAGACGTGACGATGTTGATCCCGGAGGATGGGATGGGGTGTCTCCCTCCAAGCTCCTCGTCCCGCTCGACACCCATATGCATCGCATCGCGTTGACCCTCGGACTCACAAAGCGAAAGCAGGCGGACTTGCGCACGGCCGTAGAAATCACAGAAGCATTCAGGAAGCTGTCCCCGAGCGACCCTGTGCGATACGATTTCGTCCTGACCCGCTTCGGAATCCGAAAAGACCTGGACCAATCAGCTCTTTTCTGCAACTGAATTAATTGTCAACTGGTCTATGACGGATGCCTTAGTAAAATGTCGGAAAAGGAATTTTGCCGTCATTCCGGCGAAAGCCGGAATCCAGTAATTTGAAGAAGTCAGAACTTCTCTGGCCCCTGGTCTTCACCGGGGTGACGACTTCTCGCACGATCATCGATAATGACAAGGAGACTGCCATGAGAGTCTTTATCACAGGCGGAACGGGATTTGTAGGGACCACCCTCACTCAGAAACTCGCTCAAGAGGGAAACGAAGTCACGGTGCTGACTCGCAGCATCAAAACTCCGCCTGCGCTTCAGGGCATTTCCTTTGTCGAAGGAGATCCCACTCAGAAAGGTCCCTGGCAGGAAAAGGTTGCCAGCCAAGATGTGTTGATCAATCTTGCAGGGGCCTCGATTTTCAGACGGTGGAGTGATGCAGCCAAGAAACTGATTTGGGAGAGCAGGATTCAGACAACACAGAATCTCGTTGAGGCTTTGTCTGCAAGGAAGGGTAAGGAGACTCATCTCTTCAGCACCTCCGCTGTAGGGTGTTACGGTTTTCACGAGGATGAGGTGCTCGATGAAAGAAGCCCTTCGGGAGAGGGGTTTCTGGCCGACCTGTCAAGGGAATGGGAATCGGCTGCCCTGAAAGCAAGAGATTACGGCGCCCATGTCACCCTCATGCGATTCGGCATTGTGCTGGGCAGGCGGGGAGGGGCGTTGCAGCAGATGATCACCCCCTTCAAGTGGTGGATGGGAAGCCCTCTGGGAGCCGGGAATCAGTGGTTTTCATGGGTTCATGAGCAGGATCTTGTCGATATCTTCCTCTATCTCATCAAGGAGAAGAAAATCCCGGGGGCCGTGAACTGCACCGCTCCTAACCCCGTGACGAACCGCGAGTTGACAAAGGTCATCGGTGAAGTGCTGGGCAAACCCACGTTCATGCCCGGTGTTCCGGGTTTTGTGATGAGCCTCATCCTTGGGGAATTCGGTTCCGTGCTTTTGAAGGGCCAGAGGGTAGTGCCGAAAAACCTTCTGGATTCAGGGTTCCGATTCTCTTTCCCTGATCTTCGAAGCGCCCTAAAAAATCTTCTTTGCTAGCCGGCATTTCTGACTCTAGACTCTCTGCTCTTTGCTCTACGCTAACTAGGCTCTGGTCAGCTGCCGATACTTGATGCGGTGGGGTTGAGCTGCTGCATCCCCCAATCGGGCCCTCTTGTCCGCTTCGTACTCCGTGTAATTCCCGTCGAACCAGACCGCTTTGCTATCTCCCTCAAAGGCAAGAATGTGCGTGCAGATCCTGTCCAGGAACCACCGATCGTGACTGATCACCAGAGCGCACCCGCCGAAACTCTCCAAAGCTTCCTCCAGGGCCCGCATGGTGTTCACGTCCAGGTCATTGGTCGGCTCGTCCAGAAGAAGCACATTGGCGCCTGATTTGAGCATCCTGGCCAGGTGAACCCGGTTCCGCTCCCCGCCCGACAGAAGTCCGACCTTCTTCTGCTGGTCCGTGCCGGAGAAATTGAACCGCGCCACGTAGGCGCGGGAATTCACCTGCCGGTCGCCGAGCTGGATGGTGTCCAGCCCTTCGGAAATCATCTCCCAGATGTTCTTATTCGGGTCCAGCACATCGCGGCTCTGGTCTACGTAGGCGAGCTTCACGGTTGGGCCAATCCTGATTGAGCCCGAAGAAGGCTCTTCCTGGTTCGTGATCATTCTGAAAAGCGTGGTTTTCCCGGCTCCATTGGGGCCGATGATGCCTGCGATGGCACCGGGTGGAACAGAGAAAGAGAGATTTTCCATGAGAAGTCTGTCGTTGTAAGCTTTGGAGAGATTCTTAGCCTCAATGACCAGATCGCCCAGTCTCGGACCGGGCGGGATGAAAATCTCGAGGTCTCTGTCCCGCTTTTCGATCTCCTGGCTCACAAGGTTTTCATAGGCGCTGATCCTGGCCTTGGATTTTGCGTGGCGGCCCTTGGGACTCATGCGAATCCACTCCAGTTCGCGCTGAAGGGTTTTCTGTCTTTTGCTCTCGCTTTTTTCTGCCAGCTGGAGCCGGGTACGTTTCTGTTCCAGCCAGGAGGAATAATTGCCCTTCCAGGGGATGCCTTCTCCCCGATCCAGCTCCAGTATCCACTCCGCCACATTGTCCAGAAAGTAGCGGTCGTGGGTGACGGCAATCACCGTGCCGGGATAATTCTGGAGATGGTGCTCCATCCAGGCCACGGATTCGGCATCCAGGTGGTTGGTCGGTTCGTCCAGGAGCAGGATGTCCGGTTGCTGGAGCAGGAGCCGGCACAGGGCGACGCGGCGCCTCTCCCCTCCGGAGAGGATCTTGACCGGTGTCTCCCCGGCAGGGCACCGAAGCGCATCCATGGCCATCTCGAGCCGGGACTCCAAGTCCCAGGCGTTCATAGCATCAATCTTTTCCTGGACCTCCCCCTGGCGCTCGATGAGCTTGTTCATGTATTCGTCCGACATGGGCTCTGCGAATTTCTCGCTAATGCGATTGAACTCGTTTAGCAGATCCACGACGGGCTGCACGCCTTCTTCGACGATCTGCTTGACCGTCTTTGTGTTGTCGAGTTGCGGTTCCTGTTCGAGAAGCCCCACGCTGTACCCGGGAGAAAGAATGGTCTCGCCGTTGAATTCCTTGTCCACCCCGGCAAAGATCCGGAGGAGTGAACTCTTGCCCGAGCCGTTGAGCCCCAGCACACCGATCTTTGCCGCGTAAAAATAGGAGATGGAGATGTCCTTGAGCACCGGTTTCTTGTCGTAGTACTTGCTCACCCGGATCATGGAGTAGATGATTTTGTTCGGTTCAGGGGCCATAAGGTCTACAAACCTCCTGTGAGTTGCAAAATGGGATAGCACAGAGCCCCTTTTTTTGGAAGGACAATCCGGTAGGGGACCACTAAAGGTCTATGAGGGTCCCACGCTGAGTGCGCACAAGCTTGGATTCCCTGCACACTTTCAGGAAGAGATCTGCCTTGAACCTGGGGAGGAGCTCGAAGCCGCCCTTTGTTGCCGCATAAAGCCGTCTCTCATCCAAGAGCGTTCTGAGAATCTGGGCGCCGAGCTTTTCCCTGCGTCTTCCTTGTTCCGCCTCCCTCAAGGCGACCTGAAGCGTGACGATCTTCCCTTTCAGTCGCAGACCCTTCAGGAAATTGATGATCCGTGCTGCGATGAAGAGCGTGTAAAGGTCGTCACGCCGGAACCGATCGGTTTCAACGGCCATGGCGGTTGATCTGGCCTTGAGAATGTCCGATTCGGTCATCTCAGGGAACTCCTGCGCGATCGGGCAGCCCGGAGTCAGGTAGAAGATGGACGCCCCGATCAGGACCGGCAGAGTGGCCATCAGGGCCATGGTGTCGATCATATCCTCCGTGCTCTCGTAGGGCAGCCCCAGAATCTGGTAGGAGACAATCTCGAATCCAAGCTCGTGAGCCTGATTCACCACATCGAGATACTTGTTCAGTGTGTGGGGTCGCCTGAGCCTGGCAAGAACATCGGCATTCGCGCTCACCAGGGAGATGTTCAGGTTCCGGAATCCCGCTTTCTTCATAAGCTCCAGGATTTCGCGATCCAGGTTCAAGTAGGAAATGCCGTTCATGGCCACGAGACGGAGGTCGTTTCCAGGGAGCTCGGCGATAAGGGCGTTTAGTGTCTCCCTAAGGTCTTCCCTGGAAAAGCTCAGGTTGTCATCTTCGAAATCAAAGACCCTGTATCCTTCGGAGAAACGCTGCTTGATCTCGGAGGCAACCTTTTTCGGCGCCCTTCTTCTGAATTTCTCTCCAAACGTGGAATGAACAGAGCAGAAGGTGCATTGATGGGGGCAGCCTCGTGAGGTGGTGATGAAGCAGAGGGGTTTTTTCTCAAACAGATAGCGGTCCGGAGGAAGATCGGAGAAGTCGGCGACCGGGAGCTCATCCAATGGGAAATTTTCCGCCATAGGATTGAGAGCGGGTTCTCCATTTCTTTTGAATCCGAGGTTCGGCACGCTGTCCGGAGGCAGCGCGGCTTCCAACGCCTTCAGGAATTCGACAAAAGGTCTTTCCCCTTCTCTGCGTATGATGAAGTCCACGCTCGGATCACGGAGCACGGAAAGAGGAGCGGCGGAGACGTGGGAACCGCCCATGAGCACAGGGATGTTCAGGTGCTTCTTTACTTGGCGAGCGCATGCAAGGGCCTCCTGGTGATAGGCAGAAAAGAGCGAGGAGATGCCCACCAGATCAGGTTTTTCGTAGGCGATGTCCTCTCCGATCTCTTCAAAGGAAGCGCCGAAATGGTAATAATGAAAAAAGGAAGAGAAAGGACTCGTGTCGGGATGCCTGAAGTACTCGCGGAGGTAGGAAAGCTCGGCGGGCAGCGGGACGGTTTTTCGCCCATGTCCCTGGTGATAGTCCCTGACAGTGACCTGGATGTCGGGAAGGAACTTCCTTGCTGCTGCCTTGAGCATGCAGAGACCCAGGGGCTGAAGCCGGATGTCCGTGTCGTAGAAATCCTGGATTGGGGGCTGAATGAGCAGGATCTTCATGAGACCAGTCCCGCTTACTTCTTTCCGCTTTTCGTCAGCTCCTTGTCTATGGCCGCCTGAAATCCTTCCAGGGTGTTGGTATTGCGCAAGAGTGAACCGTTCACATAGATCGTTGGGGTGCCTCTCACCCCGGCCTTAACGCCCTCCTGATAATCCTGGTTGATGGCCTGCGCGATCTGAGGGTCATTCAGGTCTTTTTGGAACTTCTGCATGTCGAGGCCAAGCTGCTGGGCCTGTTCCTGCACCACCTGGTCGTTCAGTCGGTTGTAGTTCTGAAAGAGACGATCATGGAGTTCCCAGAACTTACCCTGCTTTCCTGCTGCGAGCGCTGCTGCAGCCGCTTTTTGGGCAAATGGATGGGTGTTCAGGGGAAAGTTCTTGAAGACGAGTTTCACCTTGCCCTTATTCTTTTCGAGCACCTGATCGAGCAGAGGCCCAATCCTCGCGCAGTAGGGGCACTGGAAGTCGGTGAACAAGGCGATGGTCACCGGTGCGGTCGCCGTGCCCTTGAAAGGCGAGCCGGTCACATTGATTTCCTGTACAAACTCAAGGACTGCGATTTGAACGGTCTTGGTTTTGCTGCTCACGAGAAGAAGGATTTCCTCTCTCAGGCCGGCCTTGATGGAGTCTACGGATTTGTCGACGGAGAGAGTGTCGCTCAATTTCCCGTCAGCCGTATACACCAACACAGTTCCTTTGTCCGTAAGAACAAAGATGTATTTCCCACCTGCTGCAAGCGCGCTGTCCACCGGGATTTCGTTCAGGGTCAAGGTCCTGGCAATGGTCATCTCCACTTCCGCATGACTCGAAGCGGAAACAACAAGCCCTATGAATAAGGATACAAACACAAAAGCGGCGAATTTCATTTTCATCGGAAGCACTCCTTTCAGACCTATATAGACGATATGAAGATCGCTGTAAATAAATACAATAATCGACCAGGAAACTCTATGCTCCGACGTTATAGGAGGATAGGACAAATGATGAGATGGGAGTACAGGACGCTCGGACCGATTACCTGTTGATCAGGCCTTTTTCGGCGGCCAAGGCAGTTAGAGATGCGACATTGTGGAGGTCGAGTTTCTGCATGAGGTTGGCCCGGTGTTTTTCCACGGTCTTGAGGCTGATGCACAGCAGGTCCGCAATCTCCTTGTTCTTGTGACCTTCGGCAATCAGCTTTAGGATTTCCCTTTCCCGCTGGGTGAGGGTGTCCCACGCGGATCGAATAGTGGACGCTTTCTTTCCCTGCAAAAGGCCATCGATGATCGTGCCTGAAATGCTCGGGCTGAGATAACGGCGACCGTCTAAGACATGGCGGATGGCTGTCAGGAGTTCAGCACTGTGAGCATCTTTAAGGACATACCCGTCAGCGCCTGCCTGCAAGGCGGCAAGAATATATTCCTCAGTGCGGTGGACCGTTAGAACGATGATCTTCGTGGCGGCGTTTATTCTTTTGATTTCTTTGATTGCGTCGAGGCCGGTCATTTTCGGCATGGAAAGATCCAAAAGAATCATATCTGGAGAATGATTCTGAACACAGCGGATGGCCTCGAGCCCATCTCCGGCTTCGCCGACAATTTTCAAATCGGGATGGGAAGAGAGGAGTGACTTCAAGCCTTCCCTCAGGATGGTGTGATCTTCGGCAATCACGATACTGAACGGTTTTTTCATAGGTCGCTCCCGTGGCCCTACCAGCGCATAGGGAAAATACATGATGCCAGTTTCAAATATAAGGTGTTGACCTTATTTACCATGTTGGATCGCATCAGTAAAGTGGTCGCAATTTGGAAAAAAGAAAAAGACAATGAACCCCTGGAGACGAGGATTTCTCTTGAGGCAAGAGAGTGGTAATTTCAGAGTTATGCTGGTTGAAGATAATGACAGTTTTCGCCGGAGTCTGGCCGGGCTTTTAATTTCGAGATTCCCATCTATTTTTCTTGGTGAGGCGTCGGATGGCGCTGAAGCGATCGAGAAGGTTGAAACGTTTTTACCGAACCTCATTTTCATGGACATCAAATTGCCAGGCCAGAACGGGCTGGAACTTACAAAAACAATCAAAGCGCTCCATCCCGACATCCATGTGGTTATGCTCACAAGCTACGATTCCCCTGAGTACCGAGATGCCGCTCGTGCGAGTGGAGCGTACGGCTTTCTGTCAAAAGGATCGTCCACTGCCGAAGATATTCAGGAACTGGTGGAAAAACTGTGTGAAAAATATGCAGCTTAGAACGTGTGATTCCGCATGCTCATTGAAAGGAGGACTGAAATGAGACCAAACTACCTCGGAATCTACATGGTTGACCGGCTTCTTGCCGCTCCAATAGAGCATGGGTCTGAATCACTAAGGCCCGATAGCAGTAAGCCCCCAATGCTTTATTTGAAGTGCTGGGGATCGGATTACCCCTATCTTCAGGGAGTTAAGCAGCAAAGACGATGGCTTCCTGTCCCAGTGGCTTCAGCGCGAAGCATTTGATTCGAGAATCGGGCATACTTTTCAGGTCAAAGACCAGAGCTTTGTCGTCTCGGGAAGGGAGCGCTGTAGATAGAAGCCGTGAGGGAATGGCAGAGTGGGGTGTTTTCATGAAATTTCAGGATATGCCATTTAAACTCCTCGGGATGCTTTGAATGAGATCTCAAGAAGGCGCATTGACTTAGCTCGGATCAGGATTAAATTAGTCCTGTAATATGATTTTTAAGACAAACAATAGCCGGGTATCGGTGGGAAAGCTCTAAGAGGAAAACACACATGAATCTCAAAAAGATTTTGATCGAGAGATTTGAGAAAAGGGGTGTTGAACCGGTGCTGATTCCTGGTTTGCTGAAGAATATTCCTGCCACTCTCAAAGACAGGCCTGACATCACTCACGAACAAGTGAGCGAAGAATTGCACTACATCGGATGGAAAGATTTTGATCTGGACGAGAACACCCTGCAGATCATTATAGCGGATTACGAGGCCAGCGCACCGGCTCATCCCGCCCACATGTGACACCGAGTTCTTCTGAACTGATCTTACCGAAGCCCCGGCTAGGTGACAGGTCGGGGTCTACCATGAAAAAGGGGAGAAATCCGATTTACAGGAAGGGAGAGAGAAATCCTTTCTGCTCGAGCTATGCCGTGTGCCTGGACGAAGCCATCAGCAAGTCCTGGCTTTTTTGGGATTGTTCTGAATGCGAATTTAAGTGCACTCGTGATCCTAAAACGGAGATCACTAGCAGAACCAATGATTCCATGCCCTACTATGAGATTTCTATTGACCTGTACGAGGAACCCTAAGATCAGAGGGTATCTCTAAACCATCCTTGAGATTGTCATCGTCAGTGCGGAAGGCGCGAGCGACAGGCCGCCTAGGGCAGTGCATTTGAGCTCGCGCGGCAGCATCCGCCCCACCGCACAAACCGCATCAATGGTTTCATCCAGAGGAATCGGATTGGCGTACCCGCCGAGAACAAGATCCGCGCAAACAAAAGCTGAAGAGGCTGCCACGGCATTCCGGGTGTGGCAGGGGATTTCGACCACTCCCTGAACAGGATCGCACACAAGCCCCATGGCGTTTTGAAATGAAATGGCCGCCGCATCTGCTGCCTGCGCTGCCGTTCCTCCTGCCGCTTCAACAACCGCTGCCGCAGCCATGGCCCCGGCTGCCGCGATTTCGACCTGACACCCTGCGACTTCGGCGGCAAAAGTCGCACGGTTGGCAACGATCACGCCAATCGCTGATGCGGCGCAAAGCGCAGGGGCAGCCTCCTGAACACTCAATCCCTTGTCTTCAACAAGACTCACCAGGACCCCGGGGATCACGCCGGCCGAACCGGCGGTTGGCGCTGCACACACCAACCCTCCTCCGGAGTTGATGTGCATGACCGCCATGGCTCTGGCTCCTGCGCGGGTGTGAATTCCTCCTACGGCCAGTCTTCCCCTTGCCTCAGCCTGAAAAATGCTTGCCGCAGAAGGAGCAAGCAACTTCATGGGCGGGACGTATTCCTCAAGACCACGGTGCACCGATGCCCTCATGATTTCAAAGCGTCGGAAGAGTTCCTCCATGACGTCCTGCTCCTGAAGGCCAAGGAGCTGAGCTTCGTAGTCCAATGCCATCTGTCCTAGAGACAGAGACCGGGAACTCGCAAGAGCACTCATTTCTTGAGCGCTGGTAAAGAGAGGCTCCCCTCGAAGAGGATAGAAAACCGGAGAGGCCCACCAGACTTGGGATACTCCAGACAAAGTTCTTAGCCGTATTTTAGTTTCAGGATCAAGCTCGGAGTAGAGGTTCAGGTGAAGAAGGGCAAGAACTTCCTGGACTTGGCGCTTGGGCGCACCGATCCACTTCACCTCTCTGCTGAGAGATTCAAGAACCACCGGCTCGGCGTCTGCCTTTACCTCAATCAACAACTCGTGCGAATTCCCTGTGAGCATGATAGGCCACCCATCTAAACGGGTGAATTGGAAAGCGCCGCCTCCTATGGATTTAGCCAGAGCCGAAAGTTTTCGTCCGCTCCCGGACACCATGCGGATCTCCACGGTATTGGGGTGATCCGCTTGAGGCAGGGCCTCGATGGCGAACTTCATTTTAGTCCCTCTTTCAGCAGCAAGATCAAGCGCCCGAGAGAATTGCTCGTCGGTGATAGGCAAGCCCATAAGTCCGGCGGCAAAACCGAGGTCGCTTCCCTGCTGGCGATGGACCTGTGCGAATGATCCCTTCGGGTCAAATACAAATGTGACGGATGCGGGTTCTTCCCCCAGGAGAGCGCGGGCGATCGTGCCGATAAAAAAAGGCGCGGCCGTGTGCGAACTCGATGGCCCGCGCATGACCGGCCCAAGGACGTCGTTTAATATGCTTGCAGGGTTCATGGGAGGCACCTCTTGTGCGGTCATGGATGTTGTCAAGGACGGCTCAACCTTTATCAGACAGCGAGGATTCTGTGAAGCCCCACTTCGGTACACCGAAAGCTTAGACACCCGAATTGGAAACAGCAGAACCCTCTCCTCAGGTTGAGGTGAAACCTAAGGAACAGGAGAAAGAAAAAGACGCGATCAAAACGGACCAATCCAAAACACTATTCTATGAATCTAAGCCCTTGTGGCCAATCCTCTGATTCCTTCAGACGGACACTTGACCAAGCGCAGCGAGGGGCGAATTGCCCCTCGCGCTGTTACTGAAGTGTTCGGTTCAGCCTTCCGGGTATACGGGTTTACCCGCAGGACCTCAACCCCTGTCGAGCTGAACAGAAACCGGTGTTTGATTGAAAATCGTGTTGAACACTGGCGAGTGCTTCTGGGCCAGCTTGACAAGCTCTTCCTTCTGCGCCTCAGGGATGTCCGCGTCGATTTTGAAGTAGGGTCCTCCGAAAAACAAAAAAGCGAGGGGATTTCCCCTCGCTCTTTCTTTGAAGCGGTTCAATGTCCCGCCGCTCTTAGTAGTAGTCCCAAGCTCCAATCCCCATGGATTCTTCCACTCCCTTGGACTCCATTGCCTTGGATTTCTCCATGGACTCGTCGGTCCAGTAGGGGTGCTGCCCAAAGTACCTGTAGACCTCCTCGGCAAAAGACCGATCATGCAGTTTTGCTTTGTCCTCAATATTGGGTGCACTCTCGAATCGATCCTTGCTGATGGCACAGGTGAAATGTTGTCTTTCTTTGTCATAGGTGAGAGCACTGTAGAGGACGGCAACCTTTTTTTTCATAGAATCCCAGGAAGCCCCCGTGGGAGACGATGGCGAAGGAAGCTATTCCCTCAGAATCCTGTCTGGTTTTCTGGATACCGGCTTTCGCCGGTAGGACGAATTCGCGGCAAGCGGCGGGCAACAGAACCCAAAGGGATTCAGCACGGGTTTTCAAAGGGCTAACGGCCAGGAGGCGCGAATGATTGTCCCTTTTCCCGCTATAGACTGAATTGCAAAGGTTCCACCCGAAAGTTCCGTCCTTTCCCTCATAGTGGATAGACCAAGCCCCTTGGCGATTTCCTGGTTTTGAAATCCATGGCCATTATCCTGAATGGTCAGTTCCACTCTTTCCCCAACTTTCTGCAGGGAGAGGTCGACCAGGCTTGCTTTGCTGTGTCTTGCGATGTTGTTCATCGCTTCCTGCGAGATGCGAAAGATCACGGTTTTTAGAAAGTCAGGTACTTCTTCTTCGGCTATCCCGATCCTCTTTTCTACAGAGAGATGGGAATAGGTTTTCTCGTATTCGCGGCAGAACCAGTTGAGGGCGGGCAGGATCCCTAAGTCGTCCAGAATGGAGGGGCGTAAATCGGCCATGATCCGCCGGACTTCTCCCAGGGTCTGCATCAGGTATAAGGATATATCTTTCATGGATTCGGGGTCGCCAAGACCCTTTTTCATATCCTCCCCCGTTTTTTCGATTCTGAATTTGATGCCGGCGAGAGAAGATGCGATACTGTCGTGAAGCTCCGCGGCGATCCTCCTTCGTTCCGTCTCCTGGGCGGTGAGGTACTGGGAAGCAAAGAATCGAATCTGGCTTTCCTTTTTTCTCAGCTCCTCCTCTGCTTGCTTGAGCTCGGTGATGTCCCGGGCGGCAGCGAAGACACCTAGCACGGCCCCTGTTTCATTCCTGTAAACGGTAGCGTTGTATAACACATCGGTCACGCTGCCCGACCGATGTCGAACAGCGAGAGGATAGTCTCTTATAAATCCTTCTCGGAATACTCTCTGATACCCTTCTGCGGCTTTTTTGGGCTCCGTAAAGTAATCTGAAAAATCGGCCCCAACAAGTTCATCACGGGAAACCCCGGTGATGAGTTCTGTGGCACTATTCACATCCATGATCTTCCCGTTTGCGCTGATCGTGACGAGGGGGTCAAGGCTTGCTTCGATGAGATTTCGGGTATAGAGAGAGGCATCCCGCAAAGCCGCCAGTGCTTTATTGCGCTCAGTGATGTCGATGCCCATTTCCAGGATGAGGGTGGAGCCGTCCACATCGGTAAATGGGAAGTCGTAAACAAAATAGTCGCGGCCGTCAGGGCCGCTCCACTCCCACACATGGGGGGCCATGGTTTTCAGAACAGTATAGGTTTCGCATATCTCGCAAGGTTCGCTACGGTCGAACAGGAACTCGAAACAGCGCCGGCCATGAGATTCACCGAATCGCTCCCGGAAGGTTCGGTTGGCAAAGGTCGCGTGATAATCCGGACTCAGCAGCACTACGTAAGCCGGTAGTGTCTCCAAAACGTCGTAGAACAGTTTCCGCTCAGCCATCAGCGTTTCACCGGCTCTTTCCAGTTCCGCAGTTCGTTCCTGAACCCGTGCTTCCAGTTCAGTCCGGGAGCGTTCGGTGCTCCTAAGCTGTTTCATCCGTTCAATGGCAATAGCAACCCCGTCGGCAACCATCGTCATCAATGAGAGTTCGTCTTCAGTGAAAGTAGTTCTGGAGCGCGTGCCGAATGAAAGGGTCCCGATCACTCGGCCCATAGAACAAAGCGGATGGCAAGCATAGGCTTTGATTCCGAAGGACTTTACCAATTCGGTGCGAGGGTCCGGCATTACAGGGATGTTCTCGCAGACAATTCGAGCAGCATCCCTCGCTGCGCAACCGCACACGGCCACTCCATAATCGAGCCATTCAATTTCCTTGACGGTTTGTTCAGGTATTCCCGCGCAGGCATTCAGATGCAACCGCTGAATACTCTCATCCACCAGATAGTTGAAGAAGGCATGACAGTCGAGATGGGCCATCACTTTCTGACAAAGCTCCTTCACGATTTCTTGAGGCTTGTCGGTTGCCAATAACTTGCTCGCCGTGTCGGCCAAGAGCTCGAACCTTTCCTTGTTCTTTTCGAGCGACTCTTCGCTGCGCTTGCGCTCCGTGATGTCAAAGCCATAAATCCGTAATCGGGTTCCTTCTAGGACGGCATGGATGCTTTGTTGGTGCCAGTAATCCCCGGTTTTTACCTCGCGCACGTATGGGTTTCTTGACTTAATCTCCGGCGTTTCGCTTACATTCTGCAAATCCAGGAGCCAGGGGTGATCAAGTCCCGCCTTTCTCAGGTCCGGAAATAACCTTTCGGCAGCGGGGTTGGAATAGTGAACATATCCGTCCAGATCAACTTCGACAACGGGGTTTGGATTCAGTTGAGGAAAGGACGCAAGTACGGCAAGCTCCGCCTCATCAAGGGCCTGCTTTTTGTGCTTCTGCTCGGTCAAATCCGCAGGAACGGCCGACAGGAGTGCGCCATCGCCCCAGCCGGTTCGAATGGCCCGACGTGCCTCTTCGGCTTCATCGAGACGTCGGCGCAGTTCCTTGACTTCCATCAACAAATCCTGCTTGGTTTTAGACTTGGCTTTCATGGCAATTCCTCAAGAAAGGTATGAAAAGGATATAGATATAGTGTGGATAACCTCTGCAACCTATTTGTAATGACTCATTGAAAGGTATCGTGAGAATAGCCGACTCTGATCATTCAGTCGGTTCGCAGCGTAAGCCCTATTAAAGCCCCTTTTGCTCGGGGCGTCAAGGAGAGCATAAGTTCCGGGGACGCAAAAAGACCTTGCTGCACGAGGCGCTGAGGTAAGGGAATTTCGTTTTCGTACGCTGCGGTGGGTTCCCAGAAAGGGTTCTTGGTGGCACAAATATCGCAGTGCGAAAAAAAACATCGCAATGCGATATTTTTTTCTTGACAGCCCCTGATCCCTTTTCCTATAAAAAGGCACGCTCATTCGGAGGCGGTTTGTTCCATCCGAAAATTTAAATCCACCCAAACAAGAAAGGGCAACACCATGAAGAAAGTCACCGCACAAACCCTGATGGAAAAAAAGAGAGCCAAACAGCCTATCACCTGGCTCACGGCCTATGACTATCCCATGGCCCAGTTCGAAGAAAAAGCCGGCATCGACATCATCCTGGTCGGAGACTCCATCGGCATGACGACCTATGGCTTCGACTCCACCCTCCCGGTGACGATGGATCTGATTGTCCCGCACACCAAAGCGGTCCGAAAAGGCGCTCCCAACGCTTTCCTTATCGGCGACATGCCGTACATGAGCTACCAGGTCTCGGCCGAAGAGGCTGTGCGCAACGCCGGCCGCTTCATGGCGGAGTGCGGCTGCGACGCCGTCAAGCTTGAAGGCGGGCGCGAGATGCTGGACACCATCAAAGCCATCATCAGGGCCACCGTGCCGGTGGTGGGGCACTTGGGCCTGACACCCCAGTCCATCGCCATGCTGGGGGGTTTCAAGGCCCAGGGGCGGGATGCGGCCGCGGCCGTGCGCCTGATCGAGGACGCCCGGCTCATTGAAGAAGCCGGGGCCTGCATGATCCTGGTCGAAGCCGTGCCCCCGGAGGTCGGTAAAATCATCGCCGAGCGCGCGCAAATCCCCATCATCGGGATCGGCGCCGGCCCCCACGTCGACGGCCAGTGCCTGATCGTCCACGACATGCTCGGCATGTTCGAAGCCTTCACACCGAAATTCGTCAAGAAATATGGAAACATCGGCGAGCAAATCGTCAAAGCTCTCAAGGAGTTTTCACAGGACGTGACGAAGGGAGGCTTCCCGGCCCCTGAGCACTGCTACAAGATGCCTGAGGCCGAGCTCCTCAAGCTCAAAGACCTCCTGAAGAAGAGTAAGTAAATCCTGCGGAGGGATTTTACCCATGGCCTTGAGACGATTCACTCTGAACTACGGCAAGGGCACTGTCTCCTTCGGGCTTCCCGAGGAGCAGGTGCTCTGCGAAATTGTCGGCCG
>Ga0316605_10000690_pt1 | contig 22091 bp, 19 predicted proteins | sample OWC_soil_day20_n_FD_207666 | JGI IMG/M metagenome (GOLD analysis project Ga0316605, IMG submission 207666) | Wetland soil microbial communities from Old Woman Creek delta, Ohio, United States - OWC_soil_day20_noCT | ecosystem: Environmental > Terrestrial > Soil > Wetlands | place: USA: Ohio...
TCATGGGGCGCTACCGCAAGCTGCCCGATGGCGCGACCGCACTCCCCCTTGACCAGGACACCGAGTCGCCGGTGCGCAGAGCTTTTTACCGCCTACTTCTGGACAAGAGCCTGGAGGAAATCAACTCTTATTGGGCGCGACTGGTATTCGCCGGACGCACCATGCCGCCAAAAGAAATCAGCGGGCCAAACGAGGTGCTGGAACGCGTGGCGAATGACCCTCACGCCATTGGATACCTGGACCGGAGCCAACTAAGCCGCGCCGATCGCACCTCTGCTTCGCGCAACGTCAAGGTTCTCTTCTCCCTTCCTGACTGAGAGGGATTGCCATGGAACTGACTACGTCCGCCGCACCTCCGGGGCTGATGAGCAACCTGGCAAGGTTGCCCGGCATACTGCGCTCCCGCCTGGTAGTTCGGGTTACCCTGGCCATCGGGCTGGGGGGGGTGGGACTGGCATTCCTGTTTGCCACGTTAGGGGCGCCTTTCATTCAGGACTATGAGTACAAGCGCAACCTGACCCATATCGGCGATTTGCTGACCACAGTGGAAAACACGGCGCGCATTGCGTGTTTCACCGGCGACAAGACCCTGGCCACCGAAGTGGCGAGGGGCTTGATGTCCAACGGGTCAATCGCCGCCGTGCGCGTTACGTCGGGTGATCAGGTGCTGGTCGATATCCGAAAAGTATCTCTCGGACGAGCCGATCTCAGCGTTGTGCGCCGTGCCATTGCGTCGCCCTTTGATGAGCGGATGCAGGTAGGGGAAGTCATTCTCACGCCAGACAGCCAGTTCATTCAATCCCAGGCGAACGCCTATTCCCGCTTCTTCACCGGACTCATGTTGCTGGAGGTGCTGGCGGTCACCGCCGTGGTGGCCTTGGCCATGTTACGCATGGTGGTGCAACCGATCACACAGTTTGCCGATACGCTGCGCAGCATCGAAGGCAACATGGATGAGTACCTTCCGACCCCCAAGGGGAATGAAGACAACGAGATTGGCCATCTCGCCTATGCCTTCAACCGCATGATCGACAGCATGGCGAACCTGCTGGACCAGGAACACGCCTTGAGCGAGAAAATGGCCCGGAGCGAGCAGCGCTTCCGCACCTTGGCCGAAAATTCTCCCGACATCATTGCCCGTTTTTCCCCTTGCGGCGACTTGATGTTCGCCAATGCCGCCTGTAGTCGGGAAACCGGTCTCTCGTCGGCCGTGATTTCGCCTGGCTCACCCATTCCGCCCAAGGCTTGGCGCCCAACCATGTCCTTGGAGCAGTTCAAGGCGCGGATCGCGCAGATCATCGCCACCGGTTCGCGGGACCGCATGTATTGGGAATGGGAAACCGATGGCGCGCTGATTTGCCATGAAATTCACATGGTTGCGGAATACGAGGTGTCGGGAGCCCCCATCGGCGCCCTAGCCATCGGGCGCAACATTTCCGAGCGCCGGCAAGCGGAAAGGCTCTTAGTGCATCAGGCGACCCACGATGCCCTTACTGGATTGCCCAATCGCGTCCTGCTCAAGGACAGGCTCCAACACGCGGTGGCGCAAGGACGCCGCGAGGGCCGTCAAGTGGGGGTGATCTTCACCGACCTGGATAATTTCAAGGACGTGAACGACAGTCTAGGACACGACGTCGGCGATGAACTCCTGAAGATGTTGGCGCAACGCATGCGCTCCGCCTTACGGGAGAGCGACACGGTGGCGCGCCTGGGCGGCGATGAGTTCGTTGCCGTGATCGAGAACGCGGCTAACAACCACGACCTGGACGCGGTGGTGCAAAAGCTGTTCGAGACTCTGTCCCAACCCTGCGATATTGCGGGCCATCGGATTTTCCCTGGCGCGAGCCTGGGCATCGCCGCGTTCCCCAAAGATGGCGACGATGCCGACACCCTGATGCGCAATGCCGACACCGCCATGTACGCGGCCAAGGATGGCGGGCGCAATCATTTCCGCTTCTTCTCCGCCGACATGAACGCGGAGTTGAGCGAGTGGATGGAGATAAGCGCAAGCCTGCGCAACGCCATCGAAAACCACGAACTCGAGGTTCATTATCAACCCAAGGCTTGCCTCAAGACCGGGGAACTGCATGGCATGGAGGCATTGGTGCGTTGGCGACACCCGGAGCATGGCTTAATTCCTCCCGCCCGCTTCATCCCCGTAGCCGAGAAGAGTGGTCTCATCGGCGCCATCGGGGCGTGGGTTCTAGATGATGTCTGCCGTCAGGCTCGGACCTGGCTGGATGCGGGCCTGCATCCCGGCCGCGTGGCGGTGAACCTGTCGACGGCACAATGCCATGGCCATGACCTTGTCGATCTGGTCCGCAGCGCTCTCTCCCGCCATGGCCTATCCGGCCATCATCTGGAACTGGAGATCACCGAAAGCATCGTCATGGACGACGCGGAAGAATCCATCCGCGCCTTCTGGGCCCTGCGCGACATGGATGTCCGGGTGTCTGTGGACGACTTCGGCACCGGTTACTCCTCCCTGAGCTATTTGAAACGACTGCCTGTGGACGTTCTGAAGATCGACAAGTCGTTCGTGGATGACATTGAAACCGACACCAATGACGTGGAGATCATCCGCGCCATCATCGCCATGGCCCATAGCCTGAATCTGGACGTGGTGGCCGAAGGGGTGGAAACAGCGCCGCAGCTCGACTGCCTGCGAGCGGCAGGTTGCGACCAACTCCAGGGTTACTACTTCAGCAGGCCGCTGCCAGCGGACAAAATGACCGCGCTTCTCCGGAATGGCGGCCGACTGACTCTTCCCGGCAACTCTTAACAACACGGCGAATCAAAATGGCAAACCATCCAATGGAAACGCGGCCAGAATCCCCGGCTGGCATGATGGAAATACTTGATGGCATGAACGCTCCCGCTGTGGAATGGAGCGCGGATGGTTCGGTGCTGTATGCCAATCCGGCGTTTCTCGCCATCACAGGCCACGAAATGGACGAACTGATCGGCAAGCATTTTTATACTGTAGTCTTTCCCGGCGCCTTGGCGGATCAGTGGGACATGCCGCGCCTGGATTTCATTCGCCTCAAGGCTGCCGCCGGCCACGTCACGGAGTTGTTCAGGAAGGACGGGGGATTTGCGGCCGTCTCCTGGACCACGATTTTGCGTGCCAGCCATGAAGGCAAGCTCAAGAGCATTCTTGGCATTGGCCTGGATGTCACCTCCCTCGCCAGGGCGCAACAAGAGCTGCGATTCCTGGCGGACACGCTAGCGAAGTCCCACGGCCTTATCGCCGCCCCCATTGGCTGTGCGCACGATGTCGACTAGGCGACTGTCCGACTCGCTCTCGGATGAGTTCCGCACCCTGGCGGAAAACTCGCCAGATGTGATCGTGCGCTATGACCGGCAGTGCCGCCGCGTCTATGTCAACCCGGCCTTTGAGTCGGTGAATGGCATCCCGGCATCCCAAGTCATCGGCAAATCCCCGATCGAACTCGCCTCTGCCAGGACAGTGGCGGGAGACACGGCGCAAGCCCTCCAGGGCTTGCTGGCGAACGTGATGCACTCCGGCAAACCGGCCTCCATGGACATGACCTGGAACAACGACATGGGCCAGGCGGTTTGTTTTGAGCTACGGGCCGTGCCTGAATTCGATGATGCAGGCGAGGTAGTCACGGTGCTTACCGTGGCGCGGGATGCTTCGGCACAACGGGAAGTAACGCGGCAGCTTTCCCTGTTGAGCTTCGCCCTCGATCAGGTAAGCGAAGCGCTTTACCTGATGGACGAGGAGGCCAGGCTGCTGCAGGTGAATAACGAAGCCTGTCGTGTCCTGGGTTATTCTCGTGATGAGTTGCTAGGCATGCGCCTCGTTGAAATCGCTCCGGAGTTTTCGCCAGAGGCGTGGCGGGAGCAACAGCAACACATGAAGACGGCGCGATCCAACACGTCACGAAGTGTGTATAGAAGCCGCGCCGGTCGCCTCATTCCCGTGGAAGTCAACGCCTCGCTATTCGAGTTTGATAAACGCCTTTACACCCTGTTTCTGGCGCGAGACATCTCCAAATCGCTCGCGGCAGATCTGGAACTCAAGCGTCACGCGGAGGAATTCCGCGCTCTCGCGGAAAACTCGCCCGACACCATCGTCCGTTATGATCTGGAATGTCGTCGCCTCTATGTCAACTCCGCCTTCCTGCGCGAATCGGGTCTGTCGCCGGAAGTCCTGTTGGGCAAGCGCCCCAGCGATACATCGCCGCTGATTAATGCCCGTGCGTATGAAACGGAACTGCGTATAGCCATCGCCAGCGGAAAGGCACGACAATTCGAGTATTCTTGGTCCGCCCCGGATGGCCGCATTTGCATCCGCCAGGCGCATCTCGCTCCGGAGTTTTCCGCCGACGGCCAGGTTACAGGCATCCTCGCCGTGGGCCGGGACATCACCGCCGCCAAGGAAACCGAACAGCGCCTGGAGCAAGCCGAGGCCTTGGCGCGCATCGGCCACTGGCAGTGGGATTTCATTCGCAGGGAATCCCTGGTTTCCGCCACGGCGTGTCGAATTTTTGACCAAGCGCCCGGTTGGACTCCTGCCCTGGAGGATGTGTTAGCGCTAATCGTAGATGAAGATCGGGACCGGGTCGTCCAGACCTTCTTGGAAGCCTACGATCGCCAGGATGGCGAGGTGGCCTACACCTATCGGATACGTTGCGGCAAAGAGATACTGCACTTGCACTCCCACGCCCAAATTCACTACGCCCCGGATGGCAAGCCGCGCAGTTTGATGGGCACGATTCAGGACATTAGCGAACTGAAGAGTTATGAGTCGCGCCTGCACGAAATGGCGTTCCACGACACCCTCACCGGCTTGCCCAATCGCGCCCTGCTGAATGACCGGCTGCGCCAATCACTGGCGGAAGCAACCCGGCGCGGTACTATACTAGGCTTGCTGGTGCTGGATCTGGATCGCTTCAAGGAGATCAACGATACCCATGGTCATGGCGTCGGCGACCGATTACTTTATGAATCGGCGGAGCGATTGCGCAATCAGGTGCGGGATTACGACACCGTGGCCCGCCTGGGCGGCGACGAGTTCGCCATCGTCTTGCCCGACGTGCGCGAGGCGGCGGATTTGGGAACGATATCACGCAAGATTCTCGATGCCTTCGTCCGCCCCTTTCGCATCGGCGACCAAGACCTGTTCATTTCCGCCAGCATCGGCATCGCGGTGTTTCCCAGCGATGGCGCCACCCCCCCCGATCTGCTCCAATATGCCGACTCGGCGCTGTATGACGCTAAGGATCGAGGACGCGCGGGATTCCGCTTCTATTCCACGAAACTTACCGCTAAATCGAAGGAACGGTCGATGCTGGAAGCGGCCTTGCGGCGGGCCGAGCCGGAAGGAGAGCTGGAACTCTACTACCAGCCGAAGATTGATCTCGCCAATGGCGCATTGATAGGCGCCGAGGCGCTGCTACGCTGGAATCACCCAACATTGGGGCTGGTTCCTCCCGATCGGTTCATCGGCATAGCCGAGGACACCGGACTCATCGTCGGCATGGGCGCCTGGGTGCTGACCAAGGCCTGCCTCGCGGCGCAAGAATGGAACCAGCGGGGCACCGGTGAATTCAAGATGGCGGTGAATCTTTCGTCCTACCAATTCCGCAATGACAATCTCGTGGCGACGGTGCGCAGCGTTCTCGCCCTCACCGGCTGCGAACCGCACTGGCTCGAACTGGAGATCACCGAAAGCCTGCTGCTGGATGATAACCAAGGGGTTCACCAGACGCTCAGCGCCTTCCGCGACATGGGCATCTCCATCGCAATCGACGACTTCGGCACGGGCTATTCGGCCCTCGGCTACCTCAAGCGCTTTCCCATCGACGTGCTAAAGATCGACCGCTCTTTCACCCGCGACGTGATGCTGGACCGGGATAGCACCGAACTGGTTAAGGCCGTCATCACCATGGCCCAAAGCCTGCGCCTGACACTGGTGGCGGAAGGCATCGAGACCGAGGATCAAGAATGCTTCCTACAGGCCCATGGTTGCCATCTTGGCCAAGGCTATCGCTACAGCAAGCCCGTGCCCAAAGCCGCCTTTGAAGCCCTGCCCTTGATGGCCGGAACACGCATCGCGTCATGTGGCGACGAGTAGCAACAACCGGAACAACACACCGAGCCTAGCTTAAGACTAAGGCCCCTTCCCATCTCTCCTCCTGTTGGACACCCTCGTGAACGATTCGTCCCCGCTTAGCAACATCCCGATCACCGATGGCGAGTTTGCTCAGTTCCAAAAACTGATCTTCCAGATCGCCGGCATCAGCCTTTCCGACGCCAAGAAGGTGTTACTGGTGGGGCGCCTCTCAAAACGCCTGAAGCATCATGGTTTCACCACCTTCACGCAATATTATCGCCATGTCACGAGTGACAGCGCGCAGAAGGAATTGCAAACCATGGTGGATCTGCTGACCACCAACGAGACCTACTTCTTCCGCGAGCCCAAACACTTTGACTTTCTCAGTAACCTAGCCGCCCGCCACAAGGGGAACGCTACACCCTTCCGCGCCTGGAGCGCCGCCTCCTCCAGTGGCGAGGAGGCCTACACCATGGCCATGGTGCTTGCCGAAACCCTCGGCAACACTCCATGGGAAATCATCGGCACCGACATCAGCACCCACGTCCTGACCAAGGCGGAGCGGGGCCACTATTCTATGGAACGTACCGACGGCATTCCCCCTTCTCTGCTCAAAAAGCATTGCCTCAAGGGTATGGGGGATCACGCAGGCACCCTGCTCATCACGCGGGAACTGAGGAATCGGGTGCAGTTTCTGCAAAGTAACCTGATGGAGCCGCGCAAGGACCTTGGCCAATTCGACGTAATCTTCCTGCGCAACGTAATGATCTACTTCGACGCCGACACCAAGCGCAAGGTCATTGAAAACCTGGTGCCCTATCTGAAGCCCGATGGACATTTCATCGTTGGTCATTCAGAATCCCTCAACGGGCTGACCAGCGATCTTGCCCCGTTGCGCCCCACCATCTACCGACGACACGGAACCCGTGTATGACCCTTGTAGCCACGCCTGAAGTGTTTCTCCATCCAGGCGAGTGGCATTTCGGCGCTGCGCCGGGACGCATCGGCACCCTGCTCGGCTCCTGCGTTTCCGTCACCTTGTGGCACCCCCACCATCATTTTGGCGGCATGTGCCACATCCTTCTGCCGGGCCGCCTGCGTTCCCACTCTCACTCACACACTCACACGCACTCCAATTCCGCCCCCCTTGACGGCCGCTTTGCCGATGAAGCCATGGAGCTTCTCGCCAACGAAATTCATGCCCGCCATGCAACGCCCGCCAGTTGCCAGGTCAAGCTTTTCGGCGGCGGCAACATGTTTTCCGGCACCCGTGCCGGGGGCATGGACGTGGGGCGGCGCAATATCGAGGCAACGCGACACGCCCTTGCCCGCCACGGATTGGTTCCCATGAACGAGCATGTGGGCGGCACGACGCGCCGTCGCCTGCACTTCGACCTCTCAACCGGCCACGTCTGGCTTGCCCTACCAGAGCACGATCAGCCGGTGAGCAAGTAGGAATATTGCCCCTTCAATCCGGCAATGCTATTTTGCCGTCAGTACTGAACTGGTAATCATGGAATATATGCTCGGTGCTCAGAATCTTGTAGCTGCCGTCAGCCGCTTTGATCGTGGTGTCCTTGAGCTTGTAGGTATATTGGCCACAGGTCCAGCAATCGAAGTTCCGCATCTGGGTGCAAAGGCAGGTCTTGTCCATCACCTTGATCTTCTTTGCCTCCGGATGGGCGGCAACTTCGCGGTTGTAGGAGTTGATGTAGGCGCAATTGCCGTTGGCGTCCAGGAGATAGCCGTAGGCCTCACAATTGGGACGGATGCCGTCGCCAATGGCGGGACTGTTCTTCAGCATCCGCATCGGATAGCCGGTGGGCGAAATGGTGTTCACTTCAATATCACCTTCGCTGGCCCGGAAGTATTCCTGCTGCACATCTTCCGGCAGGCCACATTCCTTGGCGACGGTAAACCGGGTCGCCACCTGCACGGCCGCCGCACCTTGTTCAAGGAACGAGACAGCGTCGCTGCCGGTGAAGATGCCGCCGGCGGGAATGAGTGGAATATCAAGGTGTTCCGCAACCATCCACTGGCGGATTTCGGCGACGATGGTCGCCAGATCATACTCGGCCCAATCCATGCCGAAGCCCAGATGGCCACCCGCCAGGGGACCTTCGATGACAATGAAGTCAGGCAGGCGGTTGGTGCGGGCGGATTTGCGCAGGAACAACTGCAAGGCGCGCAAAGACGAAACAATGATGCCGAGCTTGGCATCGCGGAACCGGGGATGGTCTTCGATCAGGGCGAAACTGCCCAGATGCAGACCGGCGGCGAGGGTAATACCGTCAATGCCGGCATCCAGGGCTTCCCGCAAACGCACCCGCAAGGTTTCCTTGGGGGCGTTCATGGTCAGCTTTTCCATGCAGTTGATGAAAATCAGCCCGTCGCCGCGCTTGGCCTCCATGGTCTTGCTGACGTGCAAGCGCGTTGCCTCGGCCAGACGACCGAGATTGAACTGCACCACCGATTTGTCGGCGTTATTGACGTTGGTCTTGTAGAGTTGGAGCTTTTCCTTGACGAACTTGGTACTGTAGCGCCGGTCGGTCACGGTTTTTATCATGGCATCGGAGATGTGACCGATGCCGCCGAGACGGGCGGCTTCCAACGCCAGATCAGCAGTCGAGATATCCACACCCATACCGCCAATGACGATGGGCACTATTTCCTGTTTGCCAAATCGCAGGCGAAAATCGTCGACACGCTTCATCTATCTATAGTCCTCGGCAGTCGCGTCTCAGGCGCCCTGCCCCATCGTCAATAAGTAATAAAATCGTCAAGGCGCGATGATAGCGCTCCGGGGCTTTTCTTGACGCAACTGCAAGCAAATATTGCCCAGATTACGCCTGAAATATCAGTCTTCGACGGCCCCCGCCTGACGCAGCAGATCAACTATCTGGCTGTTACCGCTTTTTTGGGCAAGATCCAGTGCTGATTGATCGTCCTGGTCGACGATATCGGGATCAGCCCCGGCAGCCAGCAGCACCTTGGCCGCCGCAAAATGACCATTGCGGGCCGCGATCATCAGTGCCGTCATGCCGTTATCCGCCTGAGCGTCAACATCGGCCCCCTGCTCGGCCAAAAACTGAATTACGTCCGTATGCCCCTCGAAGCTGGCATAGGCCAGGGGACTCCAGCCCGGATGGTCCAGAGGGGCGCCGGCAGCCACCAGGCGACGAACCGCTTCCAGATGCCCACCGATCGCAGCAAGCATTAGCGCCGTATCGCCATATTTGTTTTGTTTCAATACGCTGGCACGGTTATTTAATAAGAATTCTAGGAGTTCAACATTGCCAAACCGGGCCGCAAACATGAGCAATGAGGTGCCTTGGGGATCTACGGTATTGACGTCCATGCCCCGTCGCAGGAGATCAATTACCAAGGCGGTTTCGTTGTTGGACGCTCCCTTGAGAATGTCCTCATAGACGCCCGCCTGGGCGCTGAAGACACCGACGCCAAACATCAGCGCCAGAAGCGTTTGGCGAACTTTCACGGGCGGGCTCCCTTGAAGAGGCGGAAAAAGTTGTTTGTAGTTGCTGCAGCCAACTCACTAAGGGGAATATTGCGCAAGGAAGCAATTTCTTCTGCTACATGGCGCACAAAGGCGGGCTGATTGAGCTTTCCGCGATGAGGCACCGGCGCCAGATAGGGGGAATCCGTTTCCACCAGCAGCCGCTCCAGAGGCACCATCTTGGCGATCTCCTTCAGATCGACAGCATTCTTGAAGGTGACAATACCCGACAGGGAAATGTAAAAGCCCATGTCGAGAGCTGCTTGAGCCACGGCGGCATTCTCGGTAAAGCAATGGAATACCCCGCCTACCGCTTCGGCGCTCTCCTCCTTCAAAACGGCCAGGGTGTCATCGGCAGCGGAGCGGGTGTGAATAATCAGCGGCTTGCCCACCTTTTTTGCCGCACGAATGTGGGTCCGGAAACGCTCCCGCTGCCATTCCAGGTCGCCTTGCAGGCGGTAATAATCGAGCCCGGTCTCGCCGATGGCGACGACTTTGGGGTGGGCCGCCAGGTCCATCAGCCGTTGTTCGCTTGGCTCCTCGCCTTCTTCCCCGTCTGGATGCACCCCTACCGCAGCAAAAATGCCGGCATGGGCTTCGGCAATGGCCAGAATGTCAGGAAAGCGTTCCAGGCTGACGCCGGCGCAGAGCGCGTAATCAACACCTTCGGCCGCCATGGCAGCCAGCAGTTCCGGCAACTTGCCCTGAAAATCAGGGAAATCCAGGTGACAATGGGAGTCGACGAGAGATATGCGCGCCACGACAAAGCCCGCGTCAGATGGTATGGGTGGGGCGCTGGGAGTTCAGATGCGCCCCCAGGATGGCTTCAATCTTGTGCTTGGCGGCAAGTCCGCTTTCGTCGTCACTGAACTGAATGCCAATACCCTGGGTCTTGTTGCCTTGGGCGCCGGGGGGCGTCAACCAGACCACGGTGCCGGCGATAGGCAGCTTGGCCGGGTCATCCATCAGCGTCAGGAGCATGAACACCTCGTCGCCGATGGCATAGCTGCGGGTGCTGGGAATGAACAGCCCGCCGCGCTTGATGAACGGCATGTAGGCGGCGTAAAGCGCCGACTTGGAGTTGATGTTGAGCGAAAGAACGCTGGGGCGCGCAGTTAGCGATGCCGCGGTTTTGGGGGCCGGGATGTTTTCGGAAGCAGAGATATCGGGTTGGCTCATCAGGCTGCCTTGAATGCCCGTAGATAACGGGCGGCCATGTCCTCAAGAAAAAGCTGTGCGTTCAGCGGGTGGTTGGCAACCCGCCGTAACTTAAGCAACTCATTGTAACAGTGGATGAATCGCACGGCGGAACGATCTTTGCCCAGTTTTTCCAGGCTGGCTTGCTCGTTGGGGAAGAAGCGCACCTGGCCGGCCTGGGCGCAGAGGGAAAGATCGAACAACCACTTGGCCAGCAACCCCACCAAGGCTTCCAGATTCAAACCCGCTTGGGCGCGAATCAGCCCTTCCCAGCGGGCAGCTAGCGTGATCGGCGTTTCGTTGGTCTGGCGGAAACTCGCCACGAGATCGGGCAGCGCTTTCCAACGGCCATCTTGCAGCCATTCGGCGGCCGTCAGCGGTGAGTCACCCAGCAGGGCCATGAGGGCATCGGGACGGGACTGACCGGATTCCTGCTCCAGCCAGGCACTTGCCAGGGCCGCATCCGGACGCTCGACGGAGATACGCCGGCAGCGGCTGAGGATGGTTGGCAAAAGCTGACGCCATCGATATGAAATCAATAAAAAATATACAGTTGCCGGTGGTTCTTCAAGTATTTTAAGAAGTGAATTGGCGGCCGAAATATTCATTGCTTCGGCGGGATCAATGACGATCACACGCTTGCCCTGGCGATGACTGCCGGTAAAAACGAAATCTTCCAAGGCGCGAATCTGGTCAATCTTGATCTGCTTGCGACCGGACTTTTTCTCTTCTCCTTCGGCAGCCTCATCTTCCTCCGGTGCGACATAACGGAAGTCCGGATGATTGCCCGCAGCAAGCCAGCGACAGGCATCACAAACACCGCAGGCGAAACCCTCGTCCCCTTCCTGTTCGCACAACAAACGCGCCGCCAGGGCCTGGGCAAGATGGTCTTGCCCCCAGCCGGCCTCACCGGTGAGGAGCAAGGCATGAGGCAGTTGGTCACGCTTGCCGAAGCTGCGCTTCCAGAAAGACTCCTGCCATGGTAGTAGTGTATTAACAGACACTTGCGATTATTTTCTCAAGTGATTGTTTAATTGATTCCAGATTTTGGCCGCTGTCAATGCGGTGAAACCGTGCCGGATTTTCTTCCATCCGGCGCAAATAGGCCGAGCGAACGCGGACGAAGAAATCCGCCTTCTCGCGCTCGAAGCGATCCAACGCATTGCCGCTGGCGGCCAGCCGCGCCTCGGCGATTTCCACCGGGACATCGAAGAGGAGCGTCAGGTCGGGTTGCAGGCTACCTTGCACCCAGGTTTCCAGGGCGGCTACCCGGCTCCATTCCAGCCCCCTGCCCCCGCCTTGATAAGCGAAACTGGCATCGGTGAAGCGATCGGAAACCACCCAATCGCCCCGGGCCAGAGCCGGCTCGATCACCTGGGCCAGGTGTTCGCGACGGGCGGCAAACATCAGCAGGGTTTCCGTTTCCAGGTGCATGGGTTCAGAGAGCAGCAGTCCGCGTAGAGTTTCACCCAAGGGGGTACCGCCGGGTTCGCGGGTTTGCACCACGGTCTTGCCTTGTTGGCGCAGGGCGTCCACCAACCAGGCCAGATGCGTACTCTTGCCGGCGCCGTCGATACCTTCCAGTGTGATGAACTTTCCCCGTTGCTGGGTATGCATTAATTTCCCTGTCTTTTCTGATACTTGGATACGGCGCGATTATGGCTTTCGAGGTTGCGCGAGAACTGGCTGGAACCATCGCCGCGAGCGACAAAATACAGCATGTCGGACTTGACCGGGTTTAGCGCGGCCTGGATCGATGCCAATCCCGGCAAGGCGATCGGCGTCGGCGGCAAGCCGACGCGGGTATAGGTGTTGTAGGGCGTGTCGGCAATGAGATCGACCTTGCGCAAATTGCCATCGAAGCGTTCACCGATGCCGTAGATCACGGTCGGGTCGGTTTGCAGCAGCATGCCCCGGCGCAGGCGATTGACGAATACTGAGGCCACGAGTCCCCGGTCGGCTCCCTGCCCGGTCTCCTTCTCCACGATCGAGGCCATGGTTAGGGCGGCATAGGGGCTGGCGTAGGGCAGTTGCTTGTCGCGCTTTTCCCATTCGGCGGCAAGGCGCGCTTGCATGGCGCGATAGGCCCGGCGCAGAATTTCCAGGTCGCTGGACTGCTTGGCGAAAAGGTAGGTATCGGGGAAGAACAAGCCTTCCGGATGGGACTCCGTTGCGCCGATGCGTTGTAGCAGGTCCCGGTCGGACAGGCCTGCCGAGTCATGGCGCAGGTCGGGATGGGCGTCGAGGGTAGCGCGCATCTGACGGAAGGTTTTGCCCTCAATCAACACGATCTCGGTTTGGGTCACGTCACCGCGAGTGAGCTTTTCCAGGAGTTCAAAGGGAGTCACCCCCTGGGCAACTTCGTAGCTGCCGGCCTTGATGGCGGCAGCGCGCCCCAGCAAACGCCCCAGCAGGGAGAATTGCCAGGGCGGCATGGTGATGCCGGCGTCGCTGAGCTGCTGGGCTGCCGAGCGCAGGCCGCTGCCGGGTTTGACGCTGAAATCCAGCGGACTCGAGGTCAGAGGGACGGGATTGAGGGCAAACCAGGCCAACCAAGCCAGAAATGCCATGCCTGCCAGGAGGGCAAAGGCGAAGAGACGGACGACGGCGCGCATGGGGCGCTATGATACCGCCTATCCTGCAATTGACTCCCTCATTTCCTCTGGAGAACCCAACATGAATCAGCCGTGGAAACAAGAACTCGCCGCCGACGGCGAGCACTATGGCAATGCCGCTGCCGAACTGGCCGCTGTCGGCACTGGCGCAATCATTACCCCCCTCCTCGATCAGGGGCTGATCTGCGCCAGCGGTGAGGAGGCAGTTCCTTTCCTGCATAACCTGCTGACCAACGACATCAAGAGCCTGACATCGGATCAGGCGCGCATCGCCGGCCTGTGTTCCGCCAAGGGGCGCCTGATGGCCGATTTTGTCATTTGGCACGAGGGCGGCGACCTGCTGCTGAAGCTGTCGGCCGATATCCTGCCTGCCATCCTCAAAAAGCTCTCCATGTATGTCCTGCGCAGCAAGGTCAAGCTCTCCGACGACAGCGCCAATAAGGTCCTGATCGGCGTCGCCACGCCCACGCCGGAAGGGCTTGCCGCTCTTCTTGGCCAGCCAGTGCCGCCTTTCAGCACAGTTGCAATTGAGGGCGGTCAGGCGATCGGCCTCGATGCCGGCCGCGCCCTGCTTTGTCTCGATTCCGAAGCCGCGCCGGCGGTATGGAGCAAACTCGCCACCCAGGCGACGCCGACCGGTCTGGCCGCCTGGAAACTGAGTGAAATCCGCGCCGGTCGCCCCCGTGTCTGCGCTGCCACGCAGGAGGCCTTCGTGCCCCAGATGGTGAATTTCGATCACGCTGCCGTGGGCGGGGTGAGCTATACCAAGGGCTGCTATCCGGGCCAGGAGGTCGTCGCCCGCAGTCACTACCTGGGCAAGATCAAGCGCCACATGTTCCGCGCCCGGCTTGAGACCGAGGCAGCGGCCGGCACCCATATGTTTGCCCCGGAAACCGGCAACCAGCATTGCGGTGAACTGGTCACCGTCACCCCGGCCCCGGCGGGCGGTTACGAATGTCTGGTGGTGGCCCAAACCACCGTGGTGGAGGCCGGCGACGTGCGCGTCGGCAGCCTTGAAGGCCAGAAACTCCAGTTCCTCCCCCTGCCCTACGCCCTCGAATAATGTGCCTGATCCTCGTCGCCTGGCGTGTTCACCCTGGCTTCCCCCTGGTGGTGGCCGCCAATCGCGACGAGTTCTTTGCCCGCCCGACCCGGCCCGCCGGCTTCTGGCCGGAGTTGCCGAATCTCGTTGCCGGACAGGATCTACAAGGGAACGGCACCTGGATGGGCGCCACCTGCGGTGGACGATTTGCCGCCCTCACCAACTTTCGCGATCCCGCTGCCCATCGGGACGATGCTCCGTCCCGGGGCCATCTGGTGCGGGATTTCCTCACCGAAACCACATCGCCCGAAGCCTATCTGGACCGGCTTGTCGGCCTGGCTTCGGCATACAACGGCTTCAATTTATTGGTTGGCGATGGGCAAACACTGGCCTGGTTCAGCAATGTGGCCGGTACGCCAAAATTGCTCCCGCCCGGCATCTATGGGGTTTCCAATCATCTCCTGGACACCCCGTGGCCCAAGGTGGAGGCAGGAAAATCCGCCGTATCGCGGGCGCTGGCCGCCCTGCCGGATGATGGGCCGCTGTTTGAGTTACTGCGGGATGACGCCATCCACCCGGACGAAAACCTGCCGCGTACCGGCGTCAGTCTGGACTGGGAGAGGCTACTGTCAGCCGCCTTTGTCCGCGCTCCCGATTACGGCACCCGCAGTTCCACGGTGTTGCGGGTTGGCGCGGATGGCATGGCGGTGTTTGACGAACAGACCTGGCTGCCCGGCGCCCAGATCGGCGGACGGGTGCGGCTGCGCTATTCGACGATGTCTACCGGGGTGTAGCAGGGAACCCGGTCGAACAACTCGATAATGTCGCGGTTGCGCATGCGAACGCAACCGATGGAGCCCGGCGTTCCCATCGGCGCCGTGTCCGGGCTGCCGTGGAGATAGATGTAGCGACGCATGGTGTCGCGCTCGCCAAGACGATTGAAGCCCGGTTCCCGACCCGAAAGCCAGAGGATGCGCGTCAATATCCAGTCGCGGCCCGGAAACTGGGCCGCCAGTTCCGGCGTCCAGATTTCACCCGTCGGTCGGCGCTTGACGAATACGGTGTTTTCAGCCGCCCCGGCGCCGATCTTGGCGCGAATGATGTGCTGGCCGCGGGGCGTCATGTAACTGCCGCGCATCTCCCCTGCCCCGTTCCTAGCCGTGGAAATAGAGTAGCTGAGCAATGGCTCGCCGTGGTCGCCGAAAAGCTCCAGGCTTTGGCGGGCAATGCTGATGCGGATCTGCATCAGGCCATCACCGTCTTGGCTCGTCGCGCTGCAAAGAAGCTCGACAACAACGCACCGCATTCTCCCGCCAGAACACCGGAGGTAACCTCGGCGTGGTGGTTGAGCCTGTCCTCGCCAAACAGGTCCACAATGCTCCCCGCCGCGCCGGTTTTTGGATCGCGGGCGCCGTACACGACGCGGGCGATGCGGGCATGGATGATCGCCCCCACGCACATGACGCAGGGCTCCAGAGTGACATACAGGGTGCAACCGGGGAGGCGGTAATTACCTAAAGTAGCCGCCGCATCACGCAGCGCCATGACTTCGGCGTGGGCGGTGGGGTCGTGGCGGCCGATGGGCTGATTGAAGCCACGGCCAACGATCTTGCCCTCCTTGACCACCAGCGCCCCCACCGGAACCTCGCCGAGGGTTGCGGCCTGCCGCGCCAGATCAAGGGCCTCGCCCATGAATGTTAGGTCATCCATGGGCGAGGATTGTAGCGTGAGTCCGCTTCAGCCGTTGTTTGCCACCTTGCCGCCCCCGGTCTTGAGGTTGGCCTGGGCGGCAGCCAGACGGGCAATCGGCACCCGTGGGCCGGAGCAGGAAACATAGTCCAGGCCGATTCCATGGCAAAACTCAATGGATTCGGGATGACCGCCATGTTCGCCGCAGATACCGACCTTGAGGCCGGGGCGCCCTATCCTCCCCTCCTCGACGGCGATTTTCATCAGACGGCCGACGCCCAGGGTATCCAGGACTTCAAAGGGATTTTCCTTCAGCAGGCCATTCTCAATGTAGAACGGCAGGAACTTGTTTTCGGCATCCTCGCGTGAGAAGGAGAAGGTGGCCTGGGTCAGGTCGTTGGTGCCGAACGAAAAAAACTCGCTGGACTTGGCCATGTTCTCGGCCCGCAGGGCAGCGCGAACTGCCTCGATCATGGTGCCGAATTTCACCGTCGGCAGGGAACCCATTACCGCTTCCACCTCGGTCTTGATTTCATCGAACATCTGTTTCACGCGCACCAGCTCTTCTCGTGCCACCACCTGTGGCGCCATGATTTCTGGCTGGGCGTCAACGCCCTCCTTGATACATTCGGCCGTGGCCTCGAAGATGGCCCGAATCTGCATGCGGTAGATCTCGGGATTGGTCAGGCCAAGCCGGACACCCCGATGGCCGAGCATGGGATTGACCTCGAACAAGTCGCGTACCTTCTTCAGGATCGCCTCCCTCTTACCCATCTCGGCAGCCATTTCCGGCTTACCGGTCATGGCGCGGATATCACGTTCCAGGTCATGGGCGGAAGGCAGGAACTCGTGCAGCGGCGGGTCAAGCAGGCGCACCGTGACAGGGAGTCCGGCCATGGCGGTGAAAATGCCCTTGAAGTCGCTGCGTTGGAATGGCAGAAGCTGGTCGAGAGCCTCTTGTCGTTCCTCCACGGTCTTCGCCATAATCATCTGCACCACGATGGGCAGGCGCTCCACGTCGTTGAACATGCGTTCGGTGCGTACTAGGCCGATGCCGGTGGCGCCCCATTGACGGGCCTTGAGGGCGGCATCGGGGGTGTCGGCGTTGGCGCGAACCTTGAGGCGCGCCCGCTCGTCAGCCCATGAAAGCAAGGTTCCGAGCTCCGGGAAAAACTCCGCTTCGACGGTGGGAATTTCACCCGGATAGACCTTGCCGTTGCCGCCGTCGATAGTAATGATGTCGCCTTCCACCAGTTCACGGCTGCCGATCTTGGCCTTGCGCGCATGATGGTCGATGACGATGGCGTCGCAGCCTGATACGCAGGGCTTGCCCATGCCCCGCGCCACCACGGCAGCATGAGATGTCTTGCCACCACGGGCAGTCAGGACGCCCTGGGCGGCAAAGAAGCCGTGAATATCTTCCGGCTTGGTTTCCTCGCGCACCAGAATGACTTTCTCTCCAGCATTGCCGCGCGCTTCGGCGGTATCGGCATCGAACACGATATGGCCGGACGCGGCACCCGGCGAGGCCGGCAAACCTGTGGCCAGGGCTTCGGTGGCATGGCCCTTGGCCAGTTGCGGCACCATTAACTGTTCAAGCAGCGACGGCGCCACGCGCAGGATGGCCTGGTCGTGGCTGATGAGGCCATCATTGGCCATTTCCACCGAGGTAATCACCGTGGCGCGGGCATTCATCTTGCCGTTGCGGGTTTGCAGGCAGTAGAGGCGGTTTTTCTCGATGGTGAACTCGAAATCCTGCACTTCCTTGTAATGGGATTCGAGGCGGTTGCGCAGTTCGACCAGTTGCCGATGAATATCCGGCATGTCGTTGGCCATCTCGGCGATGGCCTTGGGGGTACGAATACCCGCCACCACGTCCTCGCCCTGGGCGTTGACCAGGTATTCGCCGAACATGCTGTTATGGCCGGTGCCCGGATCACGGGTAAAGCCGACGCCGGTACCGGAATCGTTACCCATGTTGCCGAATACCATGGTGCAGATATTTACCGCCGTACCGTTGGCCATTTCTTTGGTGATCTTGAACTGGCGACGGTAGTCGATGGCGCGTTTGCCATTCCAGGACTTGAACACGGCGCCGATGGCAATCTCCAACTGCTCGTAGGGATCGTCCGGAAAGGGCTTGCCGGTATGCTTCTCGACGATGGACTTGAACTGGGTCACCAGTTCAGCCAGGTGTTCGGTCTTCAGGTCCACGTCCTGCTCGACACCGACCTTGGCCTTCATGGCTGCCATGGCGGCATCGAAGTGTTCGTCGGAAACACCCAAGGCAATCTTGCCGTAGAGCTGGATGAAGCGACGATAGGCATCCTCGGCGAAACGCGGATTGCCGGTACCTTCGATCAGGCCCTTGAGGGTGGCGGGATTGAGGCCCAGATTGAGAATTGTGTCCATCATGCCCGGCATCGACATTGACGAACCGGAACGCACGGAAACCAGCAGCGGATTAGCTGCGCCGCCGAAGCTCTTGCCGGTTTTGCCTTCCAGTGCCTCCATGTGGCGACGGACGTCGTCCATCAGACCGTCGGGCAGGCGGTCATGCTCAAGATAGGCTAGGCAGGCTTCGGTCGTAATGGTGAACCCCGGCGGCACCGCCAGACCGATCTGCGTCATCTCGCAGAGATTGGCACCCTTGCCGCCAAGCAGCATCTTGTTCTTGCCATCACCCTTCTCAAACTCATAAATCCACTGTGTCATATTATTTTCTCCATTCTCCATTGAGAGCCATGAGACTCTCCAATAGAACGATAATCAAATGTGCAGTGCAGCAAGATCGGGCATTCTTATATCAGTATAGATGCTGCAAGAATTCGCCAAGCGGGTTTAAACTGCGCTCCAATATCGGAGGATTTACCGCAATGGATTTCGTCACCCAGCGTCAAATCAAGGAATGGCTGCTTCTCGGACTGGTTGCACTCATGGCCATCATCGCTAATTTGCCCGACGAGGTGCTTAAGGCTTATGGGCTGAATCCGGGCTTGATGCTGGCGATACTTGGCGTGGTGGTTGTGCTCGCGCTGTTCCTGTATCTGCGCTTCTTTTTCTTCATGCTCTATGTGTTGCTGGCGGTGGGCGCCAACCTACCCGATCAATGGGCTCATAGCATGGGGATTTCCCAGACACCGTTACTGGTAGCCCTGATCTTCATGGTGATTGGCTCGCTGCTCAACTATTCCGCGAAGATGGTTCCCGTCGGACTGGAACCGAAACCGAAGAAGCAAAGTGCCGAAAGCATTCAGGCCCTGATCATTGCCATTGACCGTGGGCAGATGGGGCGCATTCGCACCATTTTGGGCATGGGCTATGACCTGAATCAAGCCGGTAGCGAAGGCGAGACGCCCTTGATGCGAGCAGCGAAACTGGGAAATTTAATTGCCACCGGCCTGTTGCTTAAATATGGAGCAGCCCCCGCCATGCGTGGCCCCGACGGCTCCACCGCCGAAGATTTGGCGCGACGCGGAGGCCACGACAAGATTGTCGCCCTGCTGCGCTCGGTCGCCCCCCCAGAAAAACCCGCCGAGACGATTGCGCCCGACGCACCGACAGTGATGGAACAGTAGAGGGGAGACTGTCAGGCGTGGAAAGTATTTCCACGCCTAAGCGTTATTCCCACTCAATCGTTCCCGGCGGCTTGCCAGTGACGTCGTAGACCACGCGACTGATCCCGCGCACCTCATTGACGATCCGGTTGGATACCCGGCCGAGTAGTTCGTGGGGCAGTTCGGCCCACTTGGCGGTCATGAAGTCGGATGTTTGAACAGCGCGCAGAGCGACCACGTAATCGTAGGTACGGCCATCGCCCATCACCCCCACGCTCTTCACGGGTAAAAAAACGGCAAAGGCCTGGCTGGTCTTGTCATACCAATCGGCAGCGCGCAATTCGTCGATAAAAATCGCGTCCGCTCGCCGCAGCAGATCGGCAAACTCTCGTTTGACTTCTCCAAGGATGCGAACACCTAAGCCCGGCCCCGGGAAGGGATGGCGATAAACCATTTCATGGGGCAAGCCAAGAGCGACACCCAGTTCGCGCACTTCGTCCTTGAACAGTTCGCGCAGAGGCTCCAGCAGCTTGAGGTTGAGGGTTTCCGGGAGGCCGCCGACGTTGTGATGAGACTTGATGGTGTGGGCTTTTTTGTTCTTGCCGCCAGCGGATTCGATTACATCGGGATAGATCGTGCCTTGGGCCAGCCACTTCGCGTTCGGCAACTTTTGCGCTTCTGACTGGAACACCTCGACAAACTCGCGACCAATGATCTTGCGCTTCTGTTCCGGATCGGCGACGCCCTTCAGATGACCAAGGAACTGCTCGGACGCATCAACGTGAATCACCTTGACGCCGAGGTTGCGGGCAAAAATATCCATTACCTGCTCGGCTTCGTTGAGCCGCAGCAAGCCGTTATCGACGAACACACAGGTTAGCTGGTCACCGATGGCCCTGTGCAGCAGAGCAGCCACGACGCTGGAATCCACGCCGCCGGAGAGGCCGAGAATGACCTCATCCTTGCCAACTTGCGCACGGACCTTTTCCACCGCTTCATTCACGTAATCCGGCATGTTCCAGTCGCGACCGCAGGCGCAGATATCGTGAACAAAGCGCGCCAGGATTTCGCGCCCCTTGAGGGTATGGGTGACTTCAGGGTGGAACTGAACCGCGTAGAACTTACGTTCCTCGTCGGCCATGGCGGCAATCGGTGTTGCCGGATTGCTGCCGATGATCTTGAATCCCGGGGGCAGTTGGGTCACCTTGTCACCGTGGCTCATCCAGACTTCCAGCAGGCCATGGCCTTCGGCATTGGTCTTGTCCTGGATGCCGTCAAACAGCTTGGAATGGCCTTGGGCGCGCATTTCCGCGAAGCCGAACTCGCGCTTGCTGGCTGCTTCAACCTTGCCGCCCAACTGGGCTGCCATGGTTTGCATGCCATAACAGATGCCGAGCACGGGAACGCCAAGCTCAAATACGGCCTGCGGCGCCTTGACGTCCTCGGCTTCATAGACCGAATTGGGGCCGCCGGAGAGAATGATGCCTTGGGGGGCGAAATCGCGCACGAAATCATCGGTAACGTCGCAGCCGTGAATCTCGCAATACACCTGCTGCTCACGGACACGCCGGGCGATGAGTTGAGTGACCTGGGAACCGAAGTCGAGAATGAGGATTTTCTGGTGGGCCATAAGTCAGTGCCGCCTAAAATGAGAAAGGCGGCCAGGGCCGCCTTTCCGGGGTTAAAACGCCTTAATCGACGTGGTAGTTCGGTGCTTCCTTGGTGATCTGAACGTCATGGACATGGGATTCACGGATGCCAGCCGAGGTGATTTCGACAAACTCGGCCTGGGTACGCAACTCTTCGATAGTGCGGCACCCCACGTAGCCCATGGATGAGCGCAAGCCACCCATCAATTGATGAATCACCGCCGTAACCAGACCCTTGTAGGGAACGCGACCTTCAATACCTTCCGGCACCAACTTCTCGACATTCGCCTCGTTGTCCTGGAAGTAACGGTCGGATGACCCTTGCTTCATGGCGGCCAGAGAGCCCATGCCACGGTAGGATTTGTAGGAGCGGCCCTGATAGAGTACGGTTTCGCCCGGCGCTTCCTCGGTACCGGCAAACAAGCCGCCGAGCATGACGGCGTGGGCTCCGGCAGCCAGCGCTTTGGAAATGTCGCCCGAATAGCGGATGCCGCCATCGGCAATCAAGGGAACATTCGTGTTGGCCAGCGCGTTGGCGACATTATCGACAGCGGTAATCTGGGGGACGCCGACGCCAGCGACAATGCGGGTTGTACAGATCGAACCCGGGCCGATGCCAACCTTGACGCCATCAGCGCCGTGATCGACCAAGGCCTTGGCCGCCGCACCCGTAGCAATATTGCCGCCGATGACCTCGACCTGCGGGAAGTTCTTCTTTACCCACTCGACCCGCTTCAGCACACCTT
>Ga0316605_10000691_pt1 | contig 22062 bp, 20 predicted proteins | sample OWC_soil_day20_n_FD_207666 | JGI IMG/M metagenome (GOLD analysis project Ga0316605, IMG submission 207666) | Wetland soil microbial communities from Old Woman Creek delta, Ohio, United States - OWC_soil_day20_noCT | ecosystem: Environmental > Terrestrial > Soil > Wetlands | place: USA: Ohio...
ACGAACTCGGGCGGGCGGCAACCGAAAATCCGCCAATGAGAGAAACGACATCTCCTAACTGGACGTGCAGATCCGTCCCGATTCCGTTGTGTGTCGTTCCGCGTATATGGTCCAATCGTCCGAACAAAGAAAAGATGACCCCGGGGGTGAATGCAATTTCGTCAAGAAGCCATCCCGAGAATGCCGGATCTTCCCGGCCGCCCATCGTCGGACTCGCGATGATGTTGTGGATCTCCGCCTGGAGGCCGCCCGTGACGGTCTGGCTTCCGACGACAGACCGCTGCTTCACCTGGAGGCCTGAACGGGCGACCCGATGGTCCTGCTGAATGAAGATCCCGTTCGGCGATGTCCGGTTCTCTTCGTCCCGGTATTCACGGAGGATTTGCGATGTGTACAATGATGCAGTGGTGAGGTTTGTGCTGTCGCCGAACAACGACCCAGCGAGTTTCAGTGCCACGTCGTGGCGTGTGAGCTTCTCGTAGGCGTCGGGGTTGCGGACTGTCGCCTGCTGGGGGAGGAAAGCAAGGGCAGTACCTGTTGTGCTTATGTCGATCCCTTCGTTGAGCCCGGTCTGCGTCTGAACATAGAGATAGCTGGCCGTGATATCCCAATTCTGTGCCGGATTGTACCGGACTGCCCCGCGCATATTCCACTGTTCGTGCCCCGTGTTGTCGAACCTTCCTTCTGTCCCCTGGTACTGAAAGCCGGCTGCAACATTTACACGGCGGCTGATATCCTGATTGAACGACCCGTCGCTGCAGGCGTAGCTGTAACCGGACTCTTCGTACCGGATTGCGGTTGCAGGAACCGTATGTGAAGCCCGGTGTGTCACAATGTTGACTGCGCCACCCACCGCGCCGGAGCCGTACAGGAACGAGCGGGAGCCGCTCACAATTTCGACACGATCGGCGATGCTCACGGGGAACAGAGAGAGGTTTACGACGCCGCTGGAGGGGTCGGCCGCAGGTAACCCGTCAATTGTCACGCCGACGCCTCGCCAGTCGACACCCCTCACGGTTGGACGCATGTACTGGCCGACACTGGACTGCTCGACAAGGTACACGCCCGGGAGTGTGGCAATGGCATGACCAAGCGTCATGGGAGCTAACCACTCCATCTCTTCCGCGGTCAGCGCACCGGTCGAATCCACGGTCAGCGCAAGCGAGCCGGCCCATGTGCGAAGGTCCCATTTGATGAGTGAATCGGGGCGGTGGACCAGTGTTGAGTCGGGACCGTGGGTCTTGGCCGAGTCGGGATGCAGAACCAGAGTCGAATCAGGACGCCGGGTGAGCGTCGTGTCGGGTCGAAGAGCCGGTTTGCTCTGCGTGCGGTGCGCTGGTGCCTGTACAGAAGGGCGTTTGGACTGGGAGGTGCAAACAGAAGAAACCAGAACTGTCAGGGCGACCATAAGCCGGAGTGTCCTTCCGGTGACATGCATCAATCGCGTGCGTTCTATCCGCCCCATGAGTCTCATATCCCGAAATGAGGATCAGTGATGAACGTCCGGTAGCCGAGCTCCCGGAGCGGGACGGCACATGCCGATGCGGATGCCGAATCAGAGAACAGCCCGAAGACCGATGAGCCGCTCCCCGACATCAATGCAAAGACGGCACCGGCATCGAGCATTCGCGCTTTCAGATCGCGGACAGCCGGATATGCGGCAAACACCACGGGCTCGAAGTCGTTGCGCAATGATGAGCGAAGAACGTCCGGATTCTTCATCCCGGCAAGCACGGCTGTCCTGAGGTTGTCCGGCTTGCCCTTTGTCCCTGGTCGTATCTGCCCGTACGCCCACGCGGTCGATACATGGATGTTGGGATTGCAGACAAGGATGGCGAAGGGCACGTCGAGGGGGAAATACTCAAGGATCTCGCCCCTGCCGTGTGCGACGGCTGAACCCGTGGAAAGAAAATAGGGTACGTCGGACCCGAGCTGGAGAGCACACGTACGGAGGGTCTCTTCGGAAGCAGTTGTCCCCCAGAATTCCGGGAGTTCGCGCAGAACAGCCGCTGCATCAGCACTCCCTCCACCCAGTCCCGCACCGACGGGCACCACCTTCTCTATGTGAATATGGACGCCGCGCGTGACCCCAAGGTGCTGCCTGAGCATGGCAGCAGCCTTGTAACAGATGTTCGTGGGGTCGCTTGGAACGTCGGGAGAGGATGACGTGACCGTAATACCGGTTGCCTCAGTCAGTCGCAGGGTGTCGGCAATGCCAATCCGGTGGAAAACGGTTTCGATGTTGTGGTAGCCGTCAGGCCGCCGCTCGACGACGTACAGGCCGAGGTTGATCTTTGCGTGGGCGCCAAGCATACTTGTGTGCAGAATAACGAAAAAATGCAACAAAAACACCTCTCTTTGATTGTCTAGCCGTTTTTTTGTACCATGAACAAATACATCATAGAAGAAACCTCTGACATGGCCTTCCGCCTCCCCAGGCTGCAACTGCACACCAAGATCTTCCTTGCATTGGTTCTGGGTATTCTCTTCGGCGTCATCTTCAATGTGAGCAAGTACGAACTCTCCATCACCTCGACAGATGAGAATCATCAATCCGTGACCGAGGTGGTAGATCACTGGACTGCCGTAGAGTTCATCGACGCCCGTGGCATGGTCATCTCCCGGTTCGGCCCCGAAGACCGGCTTGCCATCCTCTCTTCGTTTGGCGCGTTGAGGAACGATCAGAAGAAGGGGATGGTCATCTGGGTGCGGCAGGAGTCGACTGACCCCAACGGCGCCAGAGTGCGCTCTGATCGCAAGTTCGAGAAGGTCTCCAGCATTCGAAAAGTGGAGACCATTGCTACGGCGATCAAGCCGATCGGGATGATATTCATCCGGCTCCTGATGTTCGTGGCGATTCCGCTCGTGATTTCCTCCCTGATCGTGGGCGCCTCCAGTCTGGGCGACCTGAGAAAAGTGGGGCGCATCGGCGCAAAGACACTCTTCTTCTATCTCGTCACGATCGTTTCTGCGATCACCATCGGACTCGTCCTTGTGAACGCCATTCAGCCGGGAACACGCCTTGGTGACGAAGCACGTGAACGGCTCGTGGTGACGTTCCAGCCGAATGTGCAGCAGAAGATCGACCAGGGGATGGAGATTGATCTCGTCGACATGCTTGTGCAGATCGTGTCCACCAATCCGTTTGAATCGATGGCAAGAGGCGAGATGCTCCAGATCGTCTTCTTCGCACTGATGATCGGCGTGAGTCTCACCGCTATCCCGCCGCAGAAAGCCGCCCCGGTGATAGGCTTTTTTGATGGCTTCAGCGAGCTGATGATCAAAATGGTGGACATCATCATGAAAGCCGCGCCATACGGGGTGTTCGCGATGATAGCCGCGACAGTGGGGGAATTCGGTTTCGAAATTCTCGAAACCCTCGGCTGGTACGTTGCCACTCTCCTTCTGGGATTAATCCTTCATCAGTTTGTCACACTCGGCATACTGGTGCGTGTTTTCGGCGGGCTCAATCCGATCCGGTTCTTCCGTGCAATGAAAGAGGTGATGCTGATTGCATTCAGCTCCAGTTCCAGCGCGGCAACGCTCCCCGTCAACATGGAGACCTGCGAGCAGAAGCTCGGCGTTCCCAAGCAAATCACGAGTTTCGTCCTCCCGCTGGGGGCGACTGTGAACATGGATGGAACATCCATGTATCAAGCTGTGGCGACCGTCTTCATCGCGCAGGTGTATGGGCTGGATCTCGGTCTGACCGCCCAACTAACGGTTGTGTTCACCGCAGTCCTCGCCTCCATCGGCACTGCACCTGTGCCGGGCGTCGGGATCGTGATGCTGATAATTGTCCTCCGGTCCGTCAATGTGCCGGAGGAAGGGATCGCGCTCATCCTGGGTGTGGACCGGATCATGGACATGTGCAGAACGGTGCCGAATGTGAGCGGCGACGCAACAGTAGCAGTAATCATTGCGAAACAGGAGGGTGTGCTTCAGAACCCTCAAGGAGTGGCAGCATGAGCGTGAGTGTAGGCCCGTTGGTGATCGGCCGGGGACACCCGCTGGTGTTGATTGCGGGCCCCTGCGTGATCGAGAGCCGCGACATGGCGCTGCGCGTGGCCGAAACTGTCCGCACGACGGCCGCGGCCTATCAGACGCCGGTAATATTCAAATCTTCTTATCGCAAGGCAAACCGGACCAGCGGAGCCGGGTTCACCGGACCCGGCATGGAAGAGGGCCTGCGCATCCTCGAGGAGATCCGGACCTCACTGGCGCTGCCCGTGCTGACGGACATCCATTCGGAGGCCGAGGCGTCGGCTGCGGCACAGGTTGTGGATATTCTGCAGATCCCCGCATTTCTGTGCCGGCAAACAGATCTGCTCCGCGCCGCGGGAAAAACGGGAAAGGCGGTCAACATAAAAAAGGGACAGTTCCTGGCACCCGAAGACATGCGCCACGCAGCGGAGAAGGTCCGCGAGACAGGCAACGAACGGATCCTCCTCACCGAGCGTGGGTCGACATTCGGGTACCACAATCTCGTCGTGGATATGCGTTCCCTTCCGATCATGCGCGCAACGGGCTATCCGGTCGTGCTCGATGCGACACACTCCGTGCAGTTGCCGGGGAGTGACAAGACCGGAAACCGGTCGGGCGGCCAGCCGGAATTCATCTTTCCGATTGCGCGCGCGGGAATTGCCGCGGGATGCGACGCCCTGTTCATCGAAGTCCACCCCGATCCCCCCGCCGCGCTCAGCGACGCCGCAAGTCAGCTGCGTCTGGACCTCCTCGACCGGCTGCTGGGCCAGGTGGTGCCGATTCACCGTCTCGTACAGGAATGGTCATGATATCACCCGGGTCGCTTCGCTCAAAACTGCTTCCCATCAAGATGCTCCTGCTGGATGTGGACGGCGTTATGACCGACGGCGGGCTCTACTATGGTGCAGACGGCGTCGAGCTGAAACGGTTCCATGCCCATGACGGATTTGGCGTCGTACGGGCATTTGAACATGGACTTCGCGTCGGCATCATCACCGGCCGGTCCACCCCGATCGTGGACGCCCGGGCGAAGGTCCTCGGTATCACGGATGTGTTCCAGGGAAGGATGGAGAAAGTTGCGCCTCTGCGGGAGCTGCAGCAGAAGTACGGCTATCAGGAACATGAGTTTGCATTCATCGGCGATGAGCTCTTCGATATCCCGTTGTTGAAACTGGTGGGTTTTGCTGCGGGACCGCAGAACGCCAGGCCGGAAGTGAAGCGCATCGTCGACTATGTGACGAAAGCGCGCGGCGGCGAAGGCGCAGTGCGGGAGGTAATTGATCTGATACTCGCTCATCAGACGCGTCATGCACCGCGGCGCGGGAAAAAATAGCCTGATACGCAACACTCAGAGCATGAGACAAACTGACATGACTACCGAACAAACGGCAATTGAGAAAGGGCGGCGCGTTGTCCGCATCGAAAGAGATGCGGTCTCGGCTCTGGAGCCGCGGATCAACGCAGACTTCGCCCGGGCGGTCGATCTCCTAGCGGCCTGCAAAGGGAGGGTGATCATCACCGGAGTGGGGAAGTCCGGTATTATCGCGCGCAAGATCGTCGCGACAATGAACTCGACAGGCACCCCCGCTGTGTTCCTTCATGCCACCGATGCCGTCCATGGCGATCTCGGCATTGTGCGGCAGGACGATGTGGTCATCTGCCTCTCCAAAAGCGGCAACACCGACGAGCTGAATACTCTGATCCCGATGTTCAAACGGATCGGCGTGCCGATCATCTCGCTGGTGGGCCACATGAACTCCATGCTGGCGGGTGAATCGACTGTAACGCTGGATGCGTCAGTGGATGAAGAAGCCTGCCCGCTGGATCTTGCACCCACATCCTCGACCACCGTTGCCCTCGTGCTCGGCGATGCGCTGGCCATCGCCTTGCTGGACCGGCGGCAATTCCAAGCAGAGGATTTTGCTCTGTATCATCCCGGCGGAGCGCTTGGCAAACGACTGCTGCTGAAGGTGGACGAGCTCATGGTCACCGGAACCGCTATTCCCCAGGTACAGAGCACCGTTCCCCTCAAGGATGCAATCGTAGAAATGACCAGCAAACGGCTCGGGTGTACGTGCGTTGTCCGTGCGGACGGGGTTCTCGAAGGGATCATTACCGATGGTGACTTGCGGCGGCTTCTGCAGAGGACCGCGGACGTTTCCGCCATCACGGCCGACATGGCTATGACCCGCGGCCCCAAGACCGCACGGCAGGGCTCCCTGGCCTTCGTCGTTCTGGAAGAGATGGAATCGTACAAGATCACGCAGATCGTGGTCGTGGATGAAACACACCGGCCCGTCGGGGTTGTACACCTTCACGATCTTGTCAATGCAGGCCTGGGGGGAGAGGAAGGGGCGTGAAACGTCTGCTCGGCCTCATGGTTTGCGGGCTCCTCCTGCTGTCCTGTGAAGAGAAGGTGAAACCCACTGTTGTGCCGCTCTCCTCCACGGAGCTTCCGTCTCAGGAAAGCTGGAACAGCACCGTGGTCTTTTCCGATTCCGCGCACCTGAAGGCGACACTCTGGTCAGGTTACATTGCGGTGTTCTCGGCGAGGCAGCTCACGGAGCTTCACGACAGCGTCCGTGTCGATTTCTATGATGACCAGCAGCGGCATTCCTCCCTCCTGACTGCACGCAGGGGGGTCGTCCATGATGCGACCCGTGATCTCGAGGCCTACGAGAACGTTCTGGTGGTGTCTGACAGCGGGACGACATTGCGGACGGAACGGCTCTTCTGGAACAATGCAACGCGCAGGATTCATACCGACGCATTCGTGGATATCCGCTCGCCCCAGGAACACATCATGGGCCACGGGATGGAGAGTGATCAGGGACTGAAACACTACAAGATCTTCCGCGTGACTGGACAGGCGGTCACGAATGAGTAGGCACCGGAGCATCAGAAACGCGCTTCTTGCTGGTCTCGCCGCGATGGCGGCTCTGACGGCGCAGAGTCAGACCTCCAGGGTCATCGTGCTCCATCATGCCGACAGTCTGATCGGGCGAGTGATCGATGGCGAGGATGTGCGCGAACTCATCGGCGACGTCCGCATTGCACAGGAGAATGTCCTGATCCGTTGTGATCATGCCCTGCAGTACATACAGCAGGGGAGGGTGGAGTTGACCGGCAATGTCGTTGTTGAGGACGACAGCCTCGTCATCACCTCCCCGCGGGGTGTGTATCACCGTGACCCGAGGCGGGCGGAAGCCTTCGGCCATGTCGTCCTTGACGATGGTGTGTCGCGTCTCGAGGCGGAGTATGGAGAGTACGCAGTGGATTCCCGGATTGCATTCTTTCATACCCGGGTAGTCGCCTCCGATTCTGGGTCCATCATGAATGCAGACACCGTTACCTACGACCGTGCTCGCCGCTTCATGGAAGCCCGGGGGCGGGTTGTTCTCTTTACGCCGACGGACGGGGTCACCGTCAGCGGGGGGCGTTTTGAGCACGATGCAGCGCACGCGTACAGCCGCATGACGCTTGATCCCGTTCTCATGCAGCGGGATTCAACCGGTGACCGAGTGGATACCCTGATTGTTCGCAGCCGGCTCATGGAGTCGTTCCGCGATTCGACACGGCGTCTCGTGGCGTCGGACAGCGTGGAGATCATCCGCAGCGACCTTGCAGGGATTGCCGGGTCTGTGGTCTTTTACACTGCCGCGGACAGCATCCTGTTGCGCACAGCACCGGTGCTCTGGTATGGTGAAACGCAGGTTGCCGGAGACTCTATCAATCTGTATCTGCAGCGGCGCGTGCTCGAACGGATTGCGGTGATGGGGAATGCCTTTGCCATATCCCGCAGCGACTCGCAGTATGCCGGGCGATATGATCAGCTGACGGGCGAATGGCTTTCCATGACATTTGCCGAGCGGAAACTCGAGCGCATCGATGTCGATCTGCGGGCAACGAGTATCTACTTTCTGTACGAAGACTCCGCCGCAAACGGCGTAAACAAGACCAGCGGCGACCGGATTGTCATGCGGTTCGCCCAAGGGCAGGCGAAGGCAATCCATGTCTATGGCGGGGTCGAAGGACAGTATTTCCCGGAAAGTATGGTCGGGCGCCGCGAGGCCGAATACAGGCTTCCGGGTTTCCTCTGGCGCGGGAATCGGCCGCAGGTACAGGCATCGGACGTAGCGCCGCATCGCATGCTGCAACGTGTTCCGCACTAACGGTTCTTACGAGATGGTCTCATGGACGAACAGCCTGTGACAGCTCACGTCCGCACGTTGCGTGCGGATCACCTGGTCAAGCGCTACAAGAAACGCACGGTCGTGCGTCAGGTCAATGTCGAGGTCCGGCAGGGAGAAGTTGTGGGTCTGCTTGGTCCGAATGGAGCCGGGAAGACCACGACTTTTTACATGATTGTCGGGATGATTCGCCCGAATGAGGGGAGGGTGTTTCTGGATCAGACCGAAATCACGACGCTGGCGATGTACAAACGCGCCCGCATGGGCATCGGCTATCTTTCGCAGGAGGCGTCCATTTTCCGCAAGATGACCGTGGAAGAGAATCTCATGGCCGTGCTCCAGCTGATGAATCTCTCACCCGCCGAACGGCGGGCGCGGTGCGAGGGGCTGATGGCGGATTTCAATATCACGTCCCTTGCGCGGAGCAAGGGCTACACGCTCTCCGGCGGCGAACGGCGGCGCACCGAGATCGCCCGGGCGTTGGCAGGCGACCCGCAGTTCATCCTGCTCGACGAGCCGTTTGCGGGGATCGATCCGATCGCGGTGGAAGAGATTATGCGTATTGTGGGTACCCTGAAGACGCGAAACATCGGTGTGCTGGTAACGGATCACAACGTGCACGAAACACTCTCCATTACCGACCGGGCCTACCTCCTTTTCGAAGGTCAGATCCTGAAGTCCGGCACATCGGAACTCCTTGCAAACGACCCTGAGGCCCGGAAGCTGTATCTGGGGGAGAAGTTCAAGCTGGACCGGTACGACTAACGCCCTTCGAGCCGCACTACTGAGCGGCGTGCCGCCCGCCCTCCAGAGCCGGGACGCTCCTTCGATTGCGGGCCGGGTTACGGGGGATCAGCGTTTACTTCTTGTCATTGCTTCCCGCCGCAGGGCTTTTGGGGGTCTCCGATTTGGTGGAGTCAGCCGGCTTGGACGGTGCCTTCTCGTCGGGGTTCGGTCCCCTCAGCTGTGCCGGCTTCTTGTAGTCCGTCAGATAGAATCCCGAGCCTTTGAAGATCAGTGGGGCCCCCGGCCCCATCACCCTGGCAAGGGAATCTTTCTGGCACGCGGGACAGCGTGTCAGGGGTGCTGCAGTAATTGATTGTAATTCCTCAAGTTCGTGTCCGCATTGCGCACAGCGGTACTGATAGTTGGGCATGCACCCTCCTTGGTCCACCTCACATCGCGTCACCTTACATCGCGTCACCTTGCCTCATGTGACCGCACCTCACGTAGCCTCACCTCACCTCGTGTCACCTTACATCGCGTCACCTTACCTCATGTGACCCCACCTCACGTAGCCTCACCTGACCTCGTGTCACCTTACATCGCGTCACCTTACCTCATGTGACCCCACCTCACGTAGCCTCACCTCACATCGCGTCACACCTCATCACATCACATCATCTCACATCGCATCATCTCACATCACACCACTTCATAACACATCGCATCATTTTCGTAAGCGGAATTTTGCTCGCAACTGGCGCCGGACCACCGGCGGCACGAAGTCGGACACATCGCCTCCCAGACGCGCGATCTCCCGGACAATGGTCGAATTCAGATAGCTGTACTGCTCGCGGGGGACCAGAAAGATGGTCTCAAGTTCCTTCGACATCTTCCGGTTAGTGAGGGCCATCTGGAATTCGATCTCGAAATCCGAAACTGCCCGCAGGCCGCGCACGATCACCGAAGCCTTGCGGCGACGCGCATAATCCACGAGCAATCCGTCGAACCCATCGACTTCGATCGACCGATTGGACCGGAACACTTCCCTGATCATGGCGATGCGCTCGTCATCCGTGAACAACGGTGCCTTCGAGGTGTTCCGCGCGACAAGAATCACCAGGTGCGGAAAAAGCGCCGCTGCGCGCTCTACAACATCGATGTGGCCGTACGTGATGGGGTCGAATGATCCGGGGTAAACCGCAAGAATCGGTTTCATGGCAGTGTGTTCCTTGTGAAAAAGGTCACCACCGTGCGCCCGAACTGCTTCACCGGACCGATGGTCCAGGCGGCAGACGAAGCGAACTGCAGTGGTCTGGCATGTTCGATGATGAGGAACCCGTCGCCGGTCAGGAGGGATCGGGAAAAAACCTCCTGCGGGATCTCCGTTGTGGCGTCATAGGCGTACGGCGGATCGGCAAAGATCAGGTCAAACGGTTCGCTGCTCTGACGGAGGAAGTGAATCGCGTCCATCTGGAGAACAGTTGCGTCGGCTGTTGCCCCGAGCATCTCGAGATTTGCTTCCAGATATCCGACAGCGCCGCCGTCCGCTTCCACAAACGTTGCATGGGCGGCGCCGCGGCTGAGCGCCTCGATACCCAGGCTTCCGCTCCCGGCGAAGAGATCAAGGACGCGGCAACCGTCAAGCACCATCCGGTGCGCAAGGACGTTGAAGATGGTCTGCCGCACGCGGTCAGTCGCGGGGCGGACCGAGAGGCCTTGCACGGTGCGCAGTGTGCGTCCTTTGAACTTGCCAGTCGTGACGCGCATCAGTCCGCTCCGGCCGCGCGCAGGGCCGCCCCGACTGCAGCAGCGAACCGGAATGACGTTGCGGTGAAGTGTTCCGCAAGCGGCAGATCCGCCGGCAGGGTCACTGTGCGGAATGGATCGAATGTGTGCACCGGGAGATGTGTCGCATCCCGGAGCACACCCAGTGTCTCCTGTCCTGCGAGCGGGCCGTGCATGAGAATGCGATCCGGCTGGCTGTTCTTCAGAACGGTGCCGAGCACCTCCGCGATCGCCGTGCTTCCCCCGGCCCGGCGTGCGCCGTAGTGCACGAGTGTCTTCTTTTCATACAGGCTCCACTCGACACTCTGCTTCTTCAGCGTGATAAACAACGTGGGCTGTTCCGATAGCTCCTGCGATCGCTCCAGGAGCAGAGTCTCGGCACAGAAGTGCGCTGCGTCCACGCCGCCGAGCTCCAGGCCTGCATGATGAACCATCCTTCGGAGCGCCCGTACGTTCTCCCGGCGAATGGAAACGCTCAAGATCTCCTGTGAGGTCTGCGTGGGGCGAAGCGGAAGGGGAAAAACATCGCCAATGAATTCCTCCCCGGATATCCCAGGGAAGAACTGGGATCGCTCCCACTGTGCATGGCGATCCCATTCCTCGCGTGACAGGCCGATCTCCACGGGAAACGTCTGAACAAAAAGGAGGCCGCCGTCGAGCGCAATGGTGACGTTGTTTGCACGGATGGCGTTTGCCTGCACGAATGAACGGAGCCGGTCGCCCAGTGCCGGGAAATCTGCCTCACCAGTGCGTTTCCATTCGCCGATGGCCCTGACGCTCAGTTCGTGGCCGTCGTGCATGACTTCGACCACCTCCACCGATTCATCGCTTATACTGAGGCCGAGAAGTGTGTCCATGGTACTCTTCAATGATCGTCACGAAAAACAAATATCCCAAAAAGATGACCCAAAGTAAAACATGCACGGTGAGCGTCATTCCACTCACTTCTGGCGGCGTTGCGGATGGACGCGCACAAATGGCCGTATACGCTCGAGTGTGCGGGGTCCGATGCCCCGAATCCTGCAAAGATCCTCCACCCTGGCAAACCGACCGTGATCGTTCCGGAATGAAAGGATCCGGCGCGCCAGTGCCGGTCCGATGCCCGGCAGACGAATGAGATCGGTTTCGCCTGCCCGGTTGAGATCAAGAGGATCGCCGGAGCTCACTGCGTTTGTTTCCGGTGCAGTCTTGTGCGGCTGGCGCAATGCATCGTGAAACGCGCGGGCGCCGCGGACGAACTGGCTGTCCACTGATGGAGAGGGGAGAATGGACTGCACGGCTGGCGTCATCCGGAGATGCCGGATCGTTGTACCGATCAGCAGGCTGGTCGTCAGCATCATAATGATTACGAGTTCAGTGCGGGTGAAACCGAATCTCTCCTGAAACACACGCAGGAGCCGCATACCCTCCTCAGGACGACGCCTTGCGAACCCGGGTAAAGAAACTCTTGTCTGAATGTGCCGATGTGTCGCCGTCACCCGGATTGATGTGCTCGGAAGCAGCCATCTGTTTCACGAGCTGGCGCTCCTGGGACGTCAGTGTTTTCGGTATCCAGACATTTACGCGGACGAACTGATCGCCTTTGCCGAAGCTGTTCAGCTGGGGAAGGCCTTTGTCCCGCATACGGAGAATCGTTCCCGATTGCGTCCCGGGCTCGATTTTCAGACGGGCACGGCCTGTGAGCGTCGGCACTTCGATATCCGCTCCGAGTGTCGCTTCGGGGAAGCTCACCAGCAGGTCCAGGATGATGTTGTTGCCCTCGCGCGTGAACAGCGGGTGAGGCTCTTCCTCAATAACGACGATGAGATCGCCGGGGGGACCCCCGCGCCGTCCGGAGTTCCCCTCTCCCCGCAGCGGGATGTAGTTTCCTTCTGAAACCCCAGCGGGGATATTGACCTTGATCGTGCTCTCTCCCTGAATCCGCCCGTCGCCCTGGCATGTCGTGCAGGGCTCCTTCACTACCTTCCCCTCGCCCTCGCAATTCTGGCAAGTGGCGATGTTCACGAACTGGCCGAATACAGATCGGGAGACCTGGCGGATCTCACCGGTGCCATTGCACGCCGGACAGGTGATTGTGGACTGTCCGCTGCGCGCTCCTGTTCCGCGGCACGACTCGCAGGGTCTCCACTTCTTCACCTTCAGCTTTTTCTCCACACCCGTTGCCATCTCCTCGAGCGTCAGACGGAGGCGGATTTTCAGATCGGAGCCGGGTGTTGTGCTGGATTTCCGCCGCTGCCGCGTTTGCGTGCCGAACATCTCATCAAAGATGCCCCCGCCGAAACCGCCGCCGAAGATGTCACCGAAAGTGCTGAAGATATCGTTCACGTCGGTGAACGGACGGAAATCGGTCCCGCGCATTCCCTCGTGCCCGTACTGATCGTACCGGGCCCGCTTGTTCGGGTCGCTCAGGACCTCATACGCTTCTGCGGCTTCCTTGAACTTCTCCTCGGCTTCCTTGTTGCCCGGGTTCCTGTCCGGGTGGAACTGCAGGGCCATCTTCCGGTAGGCCTTCTTGATCTCTTCTCCAGAAGCAGACCGCTCGAGCCCCAGCACCTGATAGAAATCACGCTTGGCCATTCGGTTCCTCCGATTGTGCGGGTGCCGTCGACACAATCACCTTTGCGTGGCGGAGGACTTTGTCGTGGAGCATGTATCCCGGCTCGACTTCCTGGATCACCGTGTGGGGCGGCATATCGGAGCGGGGCACCTGCAACAGTGCGTCATGGTAATCCACATCGAACGGCTTGCCGGCCGATTCAAACGGTACGACGCCCTGCTTTTCGAGAATCTTCAGAAACTTTGTCCGTATCAATTCCACGCCGCTCAGCAATGCTTCATGGTTCAGCGCATCCCGGCCGGCCCCCAGCGAACGGCCGAAATCATCCAGCACAGGAAGAAGCGCAAGCAGAAGACTCTCGTTGGCGTTCTTGATGATCGATCCGAAGTCTGCCTCCGACCTGCGCTTGTAGTTCTCGAATTCAGCGGCCTTGCGGAGCAACTGATCCCGCAGGCCTTCGGCCATCGCCTGGGCTTCCGACAATTGCGCACGCAACGCGTCTTCGGATTGCTCACCCTCCGGTCCGGATTTCGCGCCGGTGTCCGGTGTGATATCGTCAGGAGTATTTTCCGGTATTTCCTGTTCAGCCATCAGCTTGCTTTCGTATTGACAACATCGCGGTAATAGTCTGTGCAACATAATCGACCAGCGGGATCATCTTGTTGTAGTGCATCCGCGTTGGACCGATAACGCCGACTGACCCGGTGACATCACCGACTGAGTAGTTCGTGGTGATCACGCTGTAGGGGCGCATTCTCTCATCCTCGTTCTCGCTCCCGACCGTCACCTGTGCGCCGGCGAGCTGCTCCTCGCGTTTCTGGAGGACGTGGATGATGTACTCTTCATTGTTGATGAGTTCGATGATGCTGCGGAACTCGCGCGGGTTCATGAACTCCGGCTGCTCGATGATCTTCTCGGCACCACCGATGTGAAGTTTCTCGGGACGCTGAGGAAGAAACAGCTTGTCAACCGAATCAATAAACAATCTGATCAGACCCGTCTGTTCATCGGCCGCATCCTTCATCCGTTCCACAAACGTCTCACGGATGTGCTGGATTGTCAGACCGGAAAGGCGTTCGTTCAGAAAGCGGCCCAGCTCGTCGAGTTTGTCACGTGCGATCTCCGACGCCACTTCCATCATGATCGTCCGGATGAGGCCGGACTTGATGGAGATGACCACCAGAATCCGGTTGCCCGTGATCGGGAGGAGCTCAAGCCTCTCGAGTGTGCCGCTGCTCAGTTCGGGAGACGTGACGATGCAGAGCTGGTGCGAGATTTTTCCCAGTACGCGGGACGTTTCACGAAGCAGCGTCTCCATGTCCGCCTTCTCATCGAGATTCTCATGGATTGCCCGCTGATCCTCCGTGGAGATCTCTTCCGGCTTCATCAGACTGTTGAGGTAGAACCGGTACCCCTGGTCGGTCGGCACCCTGCCTGCCGACGTGTGGGGATGGCCGATATAGCCAAGATATTCCAGGTCCGACATGATATTCCGGATCGTTGCGGAGCTCAGACCCAGAACATCCTCATGCCGCTTGGAAATATAACGCGATCCGATCGGTGTGGCCGTCTCGATGAAATCGTGGACCACATAATGCAGAACGGTGCGCTCTCTATCGTTGAGTCCATCGGTCATAGGCAGACCCGGCTAAGGTTTCTCAAGCTGGATACACATGAAAGTATACGAATTCCGGCTGTTTTTGTCAAGAATCGCAATCCTCGCCCGAAATCCTAGCCACCAAACGGATTGGCTGCTAACGAGTTAGGGGAGAAAGCCGGACGCTGGGTGTACGGAGTTAGACAATGAGGGCGTTGCATACGGTCCGGTGCTTGGCAGATGCTGGACTGGCCCCGCCAAAGTTTGGGGCAAATGCGGTCTGACGTCTGGCAGAAGATTGGCGAACCTGCCACGGTGCTGAGCAGATGAGGTCTGACACCTGGCAGATGATGGGGGAAACTGGTGCAGTGCTGGGCAGATGCAGCCTCGTGTTTCGGAGATGCCGAACTGACCCAGCCATGGCCTTGCTCAGGTGCGGTCTAATTCTCACCAGATGCTAGACTGACCCTGCGAGCAAGGTGGGCAGATGCTGTCTAATGCTTGGCAGATGATGGTCTGAACCTACTACAAAGGTGGGGAGGGGCGGTCTAGTGCTTGGCAGATAATGGGCTGAATGTGCTACAATGCCGGGCAGAAGGGATACGTGCGGGCCCGCGCGGCCAGGTGATGCCGCGTGAGCCCTATCAGGGTATGTCGGTTCTCGCTACAATAACGGAAGTAAAGAACAGTGAGGGTCAAAGCGGTGATTGCCCTGCTACTGGCGCGCAGGGCTGCCGTGTCGAAAACAAGCAGCCCCACGAGAAGTCAACGGTGAGAGAGACTCCCTGATTGAAACGCAGTCACTACATGTTATCGACCAATGCCTGGCCAAATTCCGAACACTTCACTTCCCGCGCCCCGTCCATCAGCCGGGCAAAGTCGTACGTCACGGTCTTGGAGAGGATGGTCTTTTCGAGAGAGCGGACAATCCGGTCTGCCGCCTCATGCCATCCGAGATATCTGAGCATCATTTCACCGCTCAGAATAACGGAGCCCGGATTCACTTTGTCCAGTCCGGCGTATTTGGGAGCAGTCCCATGTGTAGCTTCGAAGACCGCATGCCCGGTTTCGTAGTTGATGTTGCCGCCGGGCGCGATGCCGATGCCGCCGACGGTCGCCGCGAGGGCGTCGGACACATAATCCCCGTTCAGATTGAGAGTGGCGATAACGTCATACTCGGCCGGACGGGTCAGGATCTGCTGGAGGAACGCGTCGGCGATCACGTCTTTGATGAGGAGTTTTCCTGCCGGCGGCTGCCCCCCGCATTCTTCCCAGGACACCGTTGTGTCAGGGAATTCCCGCTTTGCCAGCGCATAGCCCCAGTCGCGGAACGCACCCTCCGTGAACTTCATGATGTTGCCTTTGTGGACAAAGGTCACAGATTTTCGCTTCAGCTCCAGGGCATACGAGATGGCTGCGCGAACCAGCCGTTCTGTCCCTTCAATCGAAACGGGTTTCACGCCGATGCTGGCAGTCTGCGGGAAGCGGATCTTCTTGACGCCCATCTCTTCGATGAGCCACTTCACCACTTTGGCGGCTTCCGGCGTTCCCGCTTTCCATTCGATGCCTGCGTAAATGTCCTCGGTGTTTTCCCGGAAAATCACCATATCCACAAGCTCGGGGCGTTTTACGGGGGAGGGGACGCCGGCAAAATAGCGGACAGGGCGGAGGCAGACGTAGAGGTCGAGCAGTTGCCGCAGCGCGACATTGATGGACCGGATTCCGCCGCCCACGGGCGTGGTCAGCGGTCCCTTGATACCGACAAGATACTCCTTGATGGCCACGAGTGTATCATCGTGCAGCCAGGTGTTGTCACCGTATACCGCGTTGGCCTTCTCTCCGGCATACACCTCGAACCAGACGATGCCTTTTTTTCCCCCATACGCCTTCTGCACGGCCGCATCCAGAACCATTTGTGAAGCTTTCCAGATATCCGGACCGGTTCCATCCCCCTCGATGAATGGGATCACGGGGTGATCAGGGACCTTGAGGGTCCCGTGAGACATGGTAATCTTTTCACCGCCGGATGGCGGCGTGAGTTTGGCATAGGTGGACATTGGCTTGCTCCTGAGAGGGTACACAGTTCGGATGTACAGCCAGAGTACAAAAATCGGGCTGGAAAGTCAATTTTGTACCTGTTCATTGAATCAGCAAATGGAGGGATTATTGCTTTTTCTCCGTGCTTTGCGTATATTTCCTTGATTCGTTAGTCACCCATCCTCACGCAGGAGCAATTATGAAACGCACCATTTCCCTCAGCCTGGTCATCCTGGCTGGAATGTACTTTGCCACCACCGGATTCCAGTGTGGATCCGCGGAAACAACCAGTGCCAAACTCTACATGCAGCAAAAGCAATGGGACAAGGCCGAAGCGAGCTTGCTGAAGGAAGTCACAAAGAATGATCAGAACGGAGAGGCATGGTTCCTTCTCGGGCAGGTCCGTCTGGAGATGAAAAAGTACAATGAGATGAACGAAGCGTATACCAAATCTCTCGCGGTGAGTGAGGAGCACAAGGCGGATATCATGCGGAACCGTCTCGCGGTGTGGGCGATGATGTATAATGAGGGTGTGGGGCTCTACAACAAAGGACGCGACACCGCTGCATACTACGACAAGGCTATTGACCGCTTTTCCACCGCCATCGCCATGGAGCCGGACAGCTCCAGCACATACTATGTGCGGTCCCTGGCATACTATGCCAAGCAGGATCTCGCTCCTGCTGCCAAAGACCTGGAAACCGCCCTTGCCGCAAGTCCGAAATTCGAGGATGCCGCCCGCTTGCTCGGACAGATCCATTACAACCAGGCGATGGAACGGCTCCAGGCCAAAGATGAGGCGGGAAGCAATGCCCTCTTCCTTAAGGCCACTGGCGCATTCGAAAAGGCCTACAATGCCAATCCGTCAAACGCAGACAATATCACAAACCTGATCGATGTGTACGAGCGGACGAAGAACTCGGAGAAGGCCCTAGCGCTTACGAAGAGCGCTGTGGAAAAAGACCCGAACAACAAGATCTTCCGGTATGCATACGGTGTGTTCCAGCTGAAGCAGGAGAAATACCCTGAGGCTATCGAACAATTCACCAAGGCGATCCAGATCGACCCCGGCTATATTGATGCGGTGTACAACCTCGGCGTTGCGCACCTCAACTGGGGCGTCAGCATGAAGGCAGAGGCTGACAAGAAGGCAGAAGCAGAACGTGCGAAGAACAAGAAGGATGTCAAAGAGGATATGTCGTACAAGGAGAAGTTCAAGGAAGCTCTCCCGTTCCTCGAGAAAGCAGCTGAAACCCGCCTCGATGACCTCGCACTCTGGCAGCAGCTGGGCAAACTCTATGCAAACCTGAACATGGTCGAGAAATCCAAGGCTGCGTTTGAGAGGTTCGACAAACTCAGCAAAGGGAAGTAAGGCACAATCCGATGAATGATCCCGCGCAATCCGGCCAGCAGATCAACATTGAGCTCGGCGAGAAGGAAGCGGAAGGCATCTACAGCAATCTCGCGATCATTACGCATTCGCCTGCGGAGTTCGTGATCGATTTTACACGAGTTCTCCCGGGGGTTCCAAAGGCGAAGGTCCACGCGCGTCTGATAATGACAGCCCAGCATGCGAAGCTCCTGCTGCGTGCGCTGGAAGACAATATCGGCAAGTACGAATTGAAATTCGGTGAGATCAAGATTCATGGTGAAGGAGGGGCTGGATTGAGTTTTCAGCCGGTGATGCCCGACGAAAAGGTCCACTGATCCCTCTTTACGCGGGATCCGGTCGAGAGATCGGATCCCGCTGTCTTTTGTAGAATCTCCCCCCAGAATCCCTCCGCCCGCCTTCATCCCCTTTCCCGGTTCTCCCGTTAAGCCCGCTCTAAGTCTTTGTGTGATAACTCGTTATAGAAGCGTGTGATCCTGTCCGCACCCGCACTTCCCGTGGCACCGCCTTTGCACCTCAAGGGCACAGTGTACGAACAAGGGAACCGGTCGAATAAGGCGGGGAGATTATGGATAGGTCGCAGATATACGCACATGCAGTACGTGCTGGCGTCGTTGCGCTCTCATTGAGCGCGTTCCACTGTATGACGAAACCGGTGGAACCCGTGATGCCAACCTGGGATGTGAATCTTGTCGCTCCTGTGGCGAACCGGACCTACACGCTCGGAGAGCTCGTGGAGAAGGATCCGTCGCTCCTCGGGGTTGCTCCGGGCGGCACCCAGATCATGCTCAAGACATCAGTGCAGGCCGACCCGACATATGTCGGCGATCGCATCGCGCTGGAGCCCATGGGAGACACGGTCCATTCTGAACTCGGGCCGTTCTCTGTCAACTCCGGGGGAATGCGTTTGAATGTTCAGCTTCCTGGATTCACGCCTGGAATGCGGACGGTCATTCCGCCGGTCACTCCGGTGGATGTTCCTGCTTCGAGCGGCAGTCTTCCGTTCGTGCAACAGATGGTGCTTCTCAGCGGGACCGTCGAACTTCGCCTCTGGAACAGGATGCCGGTCGCGCTGCGCATTGAGAACCCGCTCACGCTGGCCAACGAATCGGGCAGTGTCATCGGCTCCTTTGATTTCGGAACGACGCTCATCAATGCTGGTGAGGCCCGCACGGTTACAACGTCCCTTGCCGGCAAGGCGGTGAACCAGCGCGTACGGCTCAGTAACATGCGCGTGTCGAGTCCAGGTAGTGGAACATCTACTGTCACCATCCCGGACTCCATGCTGCTGGTGGACATCACTCCGTTCGCGCTCGTTGCCACGTCGGCCATCCTGACCAACATTGCACCACAGCATCTGGAGGAAACACGTAATCTTCCCCTGAGCACGGAGACGCTGGTAAGGGATGTGTGGATCAACCGCGGGACGCTCAACCTTTATCTTCGAAGCCGGTTCAATCTGCCCGGCACCCTGCGCCTGCGTCTCCCCGAGCTGCTTCGGCCGTCGGGACAGCCCTATGAGCAGATCGTTGTCCTCCCACCGCAGGACTCGGTTCATCTGGCCATCGATCTGGCCCGGTTTCAATTACACTCCCTGAACGGCTCATATCTCCATACACTCCATGCCGAATGCGAAGCAGATATGGCCGGCGGCAATGGTCAGGCAGTTTCCGTCTCGTCCACCGATTATGTCTCCGCACGGGTGACCACGTCGAGCATCTACGCTGACAGCGCCGTGGCGGCTCTGGCACCGACGGTGATCGCAATCGACGAACGCATCGGACTCAACCTCGGAGAGGTCAGCAAGAAATTCCGCGGCAACCTGGATATCCCGGGTGCAGATATGGTCTTCACCCCGCACAGCAGCATCGTCATGCCGATGGAATTGCGCTTGCGGTTTGAAGCACGGAATGCTTCCGGCAACACCGTCACACTGAATGTGCCGGTGACGAAGGGCACGCAGGGCCTGGATGCAATCACCTTTGCGCCCGGCGACGTGGGGCGGTTCCTGACCAGCATCTCGGGAACTCTCCCCGATTCCCTCCGGGTCGTCGGCTCTGTCGTGCTCAATCCGGACTATGACACGACCGCGCCCTCACGGATCGGCCGCAACTGCGCGTTTGCCGGAGACGTGAACCTCTCTATCCCGATGAGTCTGCGCATCACCAATGGCCACTTCGCCGATACACTCGTGATGGGAGACACCACCGGCGACGGAAATGCCGATGATCGTCTGGATGAAGAAACCATCAACGATTTCAATTACGGCAAGCTGCATGTCGAAATAGAAAACGGACTACCCCTCGACGTGAAAGTAAAGGTCGGTTTGCTGGATGGGACTCGCCGCATGCTGCTGGCCGTCCCGCAAACGGAGGGGGACTCCATCGCTATTGCCGGCGGTTCCGTGGTGAATGGGGATGTACAGTCGGCGTCGCGGTCTGTACGGACACTGGATCTTCTGGGGACTGATCTGCGGCAGTTCAATCTGGCGGAGCTGGTGAAGGTGGACCTGGCGCTGGCCAGTTCAGGCAGCACAACCGTGAATTTCAGGACCACCGATCGGGTGAGAGTGAAGATGTGGACGGAATTTTCCTACAGGGTGAATCCATGAGAACTCGGAGCGAATCCATGAGAACGACGAGGCGGACCACAGTCACTGGAATCCTCCTCCTGATGTTGGGAATCGTGTCCCCGGCGCTCGGAGGCGGTGAACGCACAAATATTCAGGGCATGGGGATGGCACGGACGTTCGTCGCCACCTCACGAGGCCTCGATGCAGTGGGTATCAACCCTGCAAATCTGGCTTCTCCCGATGAGAGCCTGATCACCTTCGGCCTGATGCCCCTGGGCATCCACGTCGGCAGTGATTTTATGACCTACGGTCTGTACAACGAGTACTTCACGGGAGTGGAGTCCGAAGACGGACGGGAGCCGCGGTATCTGACGGATTCCGACAAGCGGAAGATCCTTGGCTCGTTCCCGGATGAGATCGGACGCGCATCCGCCCATCTTGAGCTGCGCCCGGTCGGAGTGTCGGTACGGTTGGCCGACTTCGGCAGGGTATCGTTCACGATGACCGATTACGTTTCAGCGAGCGGAATCGTTCCCCGCGACTTCGCGTCCTTCATCCTGTACGGCAACACTCCCGGCTCACTCTATGACTTTGGTGAGGCGGGTGCCTACGCGACCTGGCTGCGGGAATACGCGCTCACGTACGCTATGGCCATGCCTGTGCCGGAATTCGTCCGGTCACTGACAGCCGGTGCTGCGGTGAAACTGGTGCATGGTTTCGGCCACTTTGAGATTGACCGGTTCAACACGCGGCTTCTGACGGGCACCGACGGCGTTCTCGACGGATCGATCGACGTGCACGGGCGCCTCTCGGGAAGCGAGCCGTTGCGAGGTTCGAGTGATGTCGCGTTCCAGATGTTCCCCGCACCAGCAGGGACCGGTTTCGGACTGGACCTGGGTGTCGCATCTGACGTAAACGAGTACTTGCGCGTCGGCTTGAGCATCACAGATATCGGTTCGGTCAGATGGACCGGCAACGTGGATGAGATCGTGAGGACCGGGACCATCCATTTGGATGATCCGTTGAACGAAGCGCAGCGGGATTCGGTCGAGAATGCGGTCATGGGAGAGACCCGTTCCGGCGGGGCATTTACCACTTCACTGCCCACCACGCTCCGCCTCGGCGTTGCAGTGGAGCTGCATAAGATCCCGGGCCTGAAGGAGTTCTTCTGGAGGGAATGGACCCTTGCGTGCGACTACAATCAGGGTCTAGTAGAGAGTGCCG
>Ga0316605_10000692_pt1 | contig 22055 bp, 13 predicted proteins | sample OWC_soil_day20_n_FD_207666 | JGI IMG/M metagenome (GOLD analysis project Ga0316605, IMG submission 207666) | Wetland soil microbial communities from Old Woman Creek delta, Ohio, United States - OWC_soil_day20_noCT | ecosystem: Environmental > Terrestrial > Soil > Wetlands | place: USA: Ohio...
TCGGGCTGTGGTCTGATACAACTGAGGCAGCGTTGAAAAGAGTGATTGCCGCCATCCGCCAGTATTCGCCCATGCCCATCGCCATCCAGTTGGCACATGCCGGCCGCAAGGCATCCAGCCAACTCCCTTGGGAAGGCGGTCAGTTGATGACGGAAGAACAGGGCGGCTGGCCAACCCTGGCACCCTCCAGCCTGCCACATGCGCCGCACGAAGCAGCACCGCAGGCACTTGATCGGGAAGGCATGCTGCGCATCAAACAGGCTTTTGTGGCAGCGGCGAAACGCGCTCACAACATCGGCTTTGAGGCCATTGAAGTACACGCGGCACATGGCTACCTGCTGCATGAATATCTGTCGCCGCTGGCCAATATTCGATCCGACGAATACGGCGGCACGCCGGAAAACCGCATGCGTTTTCCGCTGGAGGTTTTTGAGGCAGTACGTGCCACTGTGCCGCTGGAAATTCCGGTTGGTATCCGCATTTCAGCAACGGACTGGGTCGAAGGCGGCTGGGACATCGAGCAGAGCATCCGGTTTGGCCTGGCACTCAAGGAGCGCGGCTGTGCCTACATTCACGTTTCGAGCGGCGGCGTATCACCGCAGCAGAAAATTCCGCCGGGTCCGGGTTATCAGGTGGCGCTGGCGGCAAGAATCAAGCGTGAAATCGGCTTGCCGACCATCGCGGTTGGTCTGATTACCGAGCCGGAGCAGGCCGAAGCGATTGTCGCATCAGGGCAAGCCGATCTGGTGGCCATTGGCCGCGGCATGATGTATGACCCGCGCTGGCCCTGGCACGCTGCCGCCAAACTCGGCGCCCAAGTTGCCGCGCCGCGCCCTTACTGGCGTTCGCCGCCGCAAAGCGCGGGCAAAATTTTCGGCGATGTGGGGGTCGGCCAGCGCTAAAGGTGCTGCCGATTTTCGTGATCAAGCAATGATTTTCAGTTTATGATTTACCGGATTAGTAATGAACGTCAGCTGTGATATTACGGATCGCATGTGCTTCTGCAATGGCAATGCGCGGGGATATGTCATTGCGAGAGCCGTCAGGCTCGTGGCACTCTCCAAGGCTGGATGAGATTGCTTCGCTACGCTCGCAATGACGTTATTTACACGTTGGCTGACGTTCCTTTCTAATCAAGATGATTTATGGACGCCCAAAAATTCGTCACACCGGCGAAAGCCGGTGTCCAGTTCGTTGGTTTTTCTGGATTTCGGCTTTCGCCGGAATGACAGAAATGAATTGCTAGAGGTTCCCGTAAGCGGTTTTTTCAGGAGGAAAATATGCGAATCCTAACCCCAATGTCTTTGGCGGCGTTATTGGCTCTTGCCCAAACCACTGTTTTTGCAGCCACACCTGACTGCCTGCAGAAATGCGAAAAATCAAAAGACCAGTGCATGGCGCAGTACGTCAAATCCGATAGCAGAAGCGGCCGATACGTTACACCCGAGGGGCACAAGATTTGTTGGGGTGGCTATCACGAGTGCAAGAAAAATTGCCCCAAACCTGGCAACAAGCGTTGAGCGCCAAGTCTTGCCGTTGTCGATGATGCGCCGGGCTTGACGGGCACCCGCAATACTTATGGCCGCAAAAGTGGCGCTACCGCCATGCCCGGGGTCAATCGCTACCTGATCATCAACGCCGACGATCTCGGCATTTGCTCCGAACGCGACAAGGGCATTCTCCAGCTTTTCGGGTGCGGTGCCATCAGTTCGGCAAGTCTGCTGGTCGATGGCGAAAACGCCGAAGCAGCAGCTAGTCAGGCAACGGCTCTGGATTTGCCGCTCGGCCTGCACCTCAATCTGACGGAAGGCCGGGCGCCGCCTGACAGTGGCCTTGGCGACGATAGCGGGCAGCTGCGGGGCAAATTCGGCTTGCGCGTCGCCTTGGCCGAAAACTGGATTGCCGCCAGTGACATTGCCGCCGCTGTGCGCGCCCAGTTCGACCGCTTCATCGCCCTCACCGGCGAACTGCCCAGCCACGTCGACGGACACCATCACATTCATGTCGAACCTGCCATCGCCGAAGTGTTGGCGCCGATCATGGCGCGCGAATACGGCGTCTATTGTGTCCGCTTGCCTTGCGAACAAAAGCTGATGCAGGCTGCCGAAACTTTGCCAGCTGACGCCGATTTCAATGCCGGTTTTCAGCAAGATGTCGCCAAAGCAGCTGCACTGGTGGCTTTGACATTCAGGGCAGAAAAGATATACAGCAGCGACGCCTTCGTCGGCCAATCCCTCATGGGCTATCGCCTGCAGGCCGTGCCTATGGCCGAGGCTTTGCGTTCAGCGCAGTTCGACGACCCGCGTGGCACCTGGGTTGAACTGATGGTGCACCCCGGCATTCTTGCCAATGACCCGCAGCAAGGCGAATTCTGCCGTTCGCCGGCACGGGCGCATGAAATGGCAGTGTTGCAAAGTGCCGAATGGCAAGAAGCCATCGCTGGCTGGCAGTTGGCTTCGTATCGCGACCTGCCGCGACCGCAAGAAAACGACCGCCCTACCCTATTGATCTACGGCAAGCTGACCCCCGCGACCGGCAATGCCGAAACGGCGCGCCGCGTTGCTGCGGCATGGGCACCGCAGGCCAATATCCGCTTTCGTCCATTGCCTGGCGAAGGCTCGGCGTCGATACATGAACACAAGAGACTGCGCGAACTGGCAGCTCGCGAGCGGCTTGATCTGGCTTTCGGTATCCATGTCTATCGTGCCGGTCAGCCTCTTGCGGCTGCTTTTTCTGGTTCCGAGTCGACACCTCTGCCTTTTGGCTTGCTGGCCAGCGGTACGGACGCCAACGCCGATGTCGATATTCCCGAACGCCGCGCTGCGATGGCGGAAATACTGCGGCGCGCCGATTTCCTGCTTTGCCTGACCGAAGACCTGCGCCGCCGACTGGAAGGTTTGCCGCTGCCGGACGACACGATAGTGCAAGCCAATGGTATCGATATTCAAACCGACTCCGGATATTCGCTGCGCGCCAGCCTGCGGCTCGGCAGCGAGGCACGGCTGATCTTCTTCCCGGCCAGTCTGCGCCGTTTGAAGGGCGTTTTGCCGACCATCGAAGCCCTGGCCGAAACGCTGGCGACACGCTGGCTGACACATTTTCTGATCGTTCTCGGCCCGCCACTTGAGGCCGATTATGCGGCCGAAATAGAAACACGTATCGCTGCGCTGACCGCCCAATACCCAACTCTTGCCGGGCGCATCCTGCGCCATTGCGGCCTGCCGCATCCGGATTACCTGGCTGCGCTACGCGAAGCCAGCCTGCTGCTCAACGCTTCCGACCATGAAGGATTGAGCCATTCCATCGCTGAAGCAATGGCGGCCGGCGTTCCGGTATTGGTTCGCGATATCGCTGGCAATCGGGAACTGGTGCGCGACGGCGAAAACGGCCGCCTGTTTGCCAATTTCTCCAGCCTGCCACAAATTTACGCTGACTGCTTTGATGCGCCGGAAGAAACGGTGCGGCTGGCGCAACGCGCGCAAACTGAAATCAGCCAGCGCTATCCCCTGCAGGCGGAAGAAGAAATTTTATGCCGGATATTGCAAAGAGCCCTGGCGAGGCGGCAGCAAAAATTGCAACAACAATGAGCACGCCATCCTGATTCGATTTGACTTGGGCTTCTCAAATCAGTCTTCAGCATATAATCCGCCAGCAGCCAATTTCCCCTCGATTTCCGTTAAAGCAATCCCATGGCACCTTCGACCGCAGAACACGACAAACACGGCGCCGAGCTGGCCGAGCAGCGTTTCCACATGCTCGAAGATATTGCCAAGGAATTGGCCGGTGAGGTCATTTTCCCAACCTGCTTCGATGTGGCGGTTCGCATCCGTCAGCTGCTTGATGACCCGGATATTTCTCTGGACAGGATTGCCCAGGTGGTTGGCGTTGACCCCTTGCTCAGCAGCAAGCTGATCGCGCTTTCCAATTCCTCGCTCTATGCTGGCGGAGCGACGGTGCGTAACGTCAAGGCGGCTGTTGCGCGACTGGGGCTACTTGCTGTGCGCACGGTCAGTCTCAATACCGCCATGCGGCAGTTGCTCTTGTCCGGCAAGCTGGCCAATTTCGACGAGATAACCCATCGGCTCTGGCAGCACTCGCTACAAACGGCCGCCGCCTGCCACGTCATGGCGTGCCGGATGACGCGTATCAATCCGGATACGGCTTTTCTGGCCGGCATGGTGCATGACATCGGTGCCTTCTACATGTTTTACCGCGCCAGCCATTATCCTGAACTGCTCGAACGCCCGGAAAGCCTGAAGCATCTTGTTACGCAGTGGCACGAAAGCATCGGCATCTCGGTGCTCAGCGCGCTCGGCATGCCCGAGGAAATTGTTGATGCGACGCGTGATCACGATTGCCTGCGGACGGCGCCGGAGTTGCCCAGAAACCTGAGCGACCTGGTCTACATCGGCAATGTGATGGCTGGAGCGCATTTCGAGTGGCTCTACAAGGACTACGACAACGAAACACTCAAGCAGCACCGCCCTGGGTCACAGTATCTGGCGCTGAAGGACGAAATCGACGCCTACGCCGAAGAGATCAGCGCTATTTTCAGTTAGCGCTGTGGCGCTAAAGGGCTTGATACACGCTTGGCGAAAACGAGAGATATTTCAGCTTTCAAAATGGCAAATGTCTCCGACCCCTTTGCACCGATAATTTCGATGGTAGACCCTTTTGGGTTGGGGTTGCAGCAGCAAAAAACGCTTGCCTCGGCTACCGCTTCCGTCCAGCATTATGCATTTAGTAAGGGGGCTGCGAGCAATGGCTACACCGAAAGAAATTATTGAGTTGGTTCAAAGTAGCGGGAACAATTTTCACGCGAAAGTAGCCCGTTGGCTGACAGCAAACGGATGGCACGTTGTTGTAAGTCCATATTACATGGATCAAACTCAAAACAAAGCTCGAGAAATCGATCTGATAGCGGAAAAGGCTTGGCCTCTACATGATTCATTCGGCAGCCTAGTTGGTGATATTGCTGTTCGCTTGTTTGTTGAATGCAAATTCGTTGCCTCGGATACTGTGTTTTGGTTCGCAGACAAGGATCGAGACTCGGCAATGAAACTTGTGTGCTCCAGCAGTCATTTTCGCGATAACAACATATACACAGAAAAACATCATTACCTTTCACAAAGCCCGCGAGTTGCGAAGCTCTTCTCAACAGACAATAAAAAGGCTCAAGAAAGTGATCCTTTTTATAAAGCGTTGAATCAAGTGCTGAACGCTATGGTGTCCATGCGTGGGCTCCCTGTATCCATCCCAGAGCTTAAGAAATGGAAATGGCAACCGTCAGTTATCGAATTTCCGATTGTTATGTGCAGTTCGTTCGATAAAATTTACTCGGTCGATTTCTGCTCGGAATCAGAACCACAGCCCGTTCAAGACAATTTTCAACTTGAGGTTCGCTACGCCTACTTGGACAAATTTAAGGACCAGCGTGACGATTTTTTCTTACTTGATATTGTCGCGTTCGACAAACTTGCAGCTTTTGCCAAAGCCATTGAAGAAGATGTAGAAATTGCAAAATTTCTTATGAGCGATAACTGAGAAGCATCCAGAACAAAGGCGCAAAGGGGACGGGGATACTATAGTTTCGAAAAAGCACTTATTGCGCGGCGATCAGCTGCAAGATCGCCTCGCCGTATCGTTCCACCTTGGCTTGGCCGATGCCGCTGATGGCCATCAACTGGCTGCGACTTTGCGGGCGGTTCTGCGCCAGTTCGCGCAGCGTCTTGTCGTGCAGGATGACGTAGGCGGGAACGCCCTGGGTTTTGGCCTCGCACCCGCGCCATTGGCGCAGGGCTTCAAACAGGGCATGATCGGTCGATGCCAGCGCTGATGCGGCTTCCTGGCGATTTCCGCTTATTATACTTTCTGGCCGACGTTTTTTAGCCGAAGGCGGTGGCGAACGACGGCGGCGAAACTCCACCTTCTGCTCACCCTTCAATACCGGCCGCGCCGCATCGGTCAGCTTCAGCGCACCATGTTCGGTCAGGTCGACTTGCAGCAGGCCGGCAGCGGCCAGTTGGCGGAAGGCCGAGCGCCAGTCGGCTTCTTCCAGATCGGCGCCAACACCGAAGGTTGGCAGGCGGTCATGCCCCCATTGTTTGACCTTTTCGCTCGCCTTGCCGCGCAGGATGTCGATCAGGTGCAGGACGCCGAAGCGCATGCCGGTGCGGTAAACAGCAGACAGCGCCTTGCGCGCCGCATCGGTGCCATCCCACAACTCCGGCGGATGCAGGCAGACATCGCAATTACCGCAGGGCGTGGCGGCTTCGCCGAAATATTCGAGCAGGAACTGCCGCCGGCAACTTGGCGATTCGCAGAATGAAAGCAGAATATTGAGCTTTTGCGCCTCCAGCCGCTTTTGCGCTTCGGGGGCTTCCGAATTCTCGATCAGCGAACGTTGCAGCGCCACGTCCTGCATGCCATAGGTCATCCAGGCCTCGGCCGGTTCGCCATCGCGGCCGCCGCGACCGGTCTCCTGGTAATAAGCTTCCATGCTTTTGGGTAGATCGAGATGCGCCACGAAACGCACGTCCGGCTTGTCGATCCCCATGCCGAAAGCGATGGTCGCGACCATCACCTGGCCGTCTTCGTTGAGGAAGGTGCGCTGGTTTTTCGCCCGCACCTCGGAAGAAAGCCCGGCATGGTAGGGCAAGGCCGACCAGCCTTGGGCGTTGAGCCATTCTGCGGTTTCTTCGACTTTCTTGCGCGTCAGGCAGTAGATGATTCCCGCCTCGTCTTGATGATTGGCCAGAAAAGCCAGCAACTGGCGACGTGGATTGTCCTTTTCCACCACCGTATAGCGGATGTTGGGCCGATCAAAGCCGGAAATATAGATTTTCGCTTCGCCCAGACCCAGCCGCCGAATGATTTCCTGACGCGTTACCTCATCCGCCGTCGCCGTCAGCGCAATGCGCGGTACTTCGGGGAACTGCTCGTGCAGCGCCGAAAGCTGCAAATACTCGGGGCGAAAATCATGCCCCCATTGCGAGACGCAATGCGCCTCGTCAATGGCAAATAGCGCCAGCGCATTTCTGGCCTGCAAACGTTCGAGCATGTGGATGCCGCGCTCGCTCATCAGGCGTTCCGGCGCAACGTAAAGCAGATCGAGATCGCCGGCAAACAAGCGATCTTCGACGCGGCGCTGGACGGAAGACTCCTGGCTGGAATTGAGGAAAGCCGCCCGCACGCCGAGTTGCACCAGCGCTTCCACTTGGTTCTGCATGAGTGCAATCAGGGGAGAAACCACAACGCCGCAGCCCGGACGCAGCAAGGCCGGGATCTGAAAACAAAGCGACTTGCCGCCGCCAGTCGGCATCAGTACCAGCGCATCGCCGCCGGCAAGGAGTTCATCGACCACTTCTGCCTGATGTCCGCGAAAGGCACCAAAACCGAAGGTCTGGCGAAGAATGCTCAAGGGCGTTTGGCCAGAGTGTTCCGTTTGCGTCATGGCGGGGCATGGTAGCGGCTGGTTTTGGACAACACCAGCGAGCTTGCAAGAGGTACTCGACCGGATAGGCGCGGCGTAAAAACTGAGATTTTGGTGTTCCGCAGCCGTTAACGCTTTTTCTGACAATTCTTCTTGACGTCCGCTGCATTGCTGCCATCGAGTTCCAGCATGCAAGCCTTGTTCGAATCACGCCCTTGCTGGCTTGAATTCTTGGTTGTAGTTTCTTTGCTGTTTTGCGTTGTTTTGTTGGTGCTGGCGGCCAAAGCAAATTGAGCGGCTAGAACGATGCTTACCAATAAAACGAGCTTTTTCATGGTGTTCTTTCGGAAATTTGAAAGTTTGTCAAAGGAACGGTTTACTTTTTGCCGAGGCCGCCAAGCAGGGCGGCGATGGGTTTGCGCGGCTTGTGCGGATCCGGTCTGGCAGGCGCTACGGGAGAATCCGGTATTTCGCCCACTGGCTCGTAGGGCTTGCTGAAATCAAAACCGTCGGCCGCAATTGTCGGCCGTTTTACCGTCGGCCTGCTGGCCAGTGGCGCTTTGGCCGGAACTGGCGTTGCGCGAGCGGGCACTGGCCGCTTTTTCTTGTTACCGGGCGGATATTCGTAATGCTCTTCCGGCTCGAAACCAGCCACCTCGATTTGTTCGAGCGGGCGCTTGATCAGTTTTTCAATGTCGACTAGATAGCCGACTTCAGCCGCACAGGCGAGTGAAATGGCAATGCCCAGCTTGCCGGCGCGGCCGGTGCGGCCGGTGCGGTGCACGTAATCTTCCGGCGTATGCGGCAGTTCGTAATTGATGACGTAGGGCAGGTCGTCGATATCCAGACCACGCGCCGCGACATCGGTGGCGACGAGGAAATGGATGCTGCCATCCTTGAAGGCATCGAGGGTCTTGATGCGCTCCAATTGGCTCTTGTCGCCATGGATGGCGTCGGCACGGATACCGGCGCGTTGCAGTTCGCGCGCCAGCCGCGAGCAACCCTGCTTGGTACGGACAAAAATGATGCTCTGAGTGATTTCGCCCGACTTCAGCAATTTGATGAGCAGGCCGCGTTTACCGTATTCGGAAACCGGATGAATCCGGTGGGTGACGGTTGCCACCACCATGTTGCGCTGCGCCACTTCGACCAGCACTGGAGATTTCAGCATGGTATCGGCCAGCCGTTTGATTTCCTCGGAAAAGGTGGCCGAGAAGAGCAGGCTCTGGCGGTTGGCGGGCATGAGATTGAGAATGCGCGTCACGTCCGGAATGAAACCCATGTCCAGCATGCGGTCGGCCTCGTCAAGCACCAGCACTTGTACCGAGGCAAAGCTCACCGTCTTTTGCTCAACGTGATCGAGCAAGCGCCCGGGCGTGGCGACCAGAATTTCAACGCCTTTGCGCAACTCTTCAATTTGCGTCCGGATATCGACACCACCGAAGGCGCACATGCTGCGTAATGGCACGTACTTGCTATAGGCTTTGACCGATTCATGCACCTGTAGTGCCAGTTCGCGCGTCGGTGCCAAAATCAGAGCGCGTACAGGATGGCGCGCCGGTGAGGGGCTGCTGCTGGCGTGCGGCAACAGGCGCTGCAGAATTGGCAAGGTAAAGGCTGCCGTTTTGCCGGTACCGGTTTGCGCTCCGCCCATGATGTCCTGCCCGGCCAGCACAATGGGAATGGCCTGGCGCTGGATGGGGGTCGGTATCGTGTAGCCCTCTTCTTCGACGGCGCGCAAAAGTTCTGGCGCCAGACCGAGATTGGCAAAGGTGAAGGCAGGCGCTTCAGGCGGGGGATTTTCGGCTTGGCCGGTAGCTTGTAGTTCAGACATGAGGCGGAATTATACGCCTGAGACCGCTGCACCTTGATAACGGTTGGTTTTTTCGCAATAAAGACCGCCTTTGGTCTGGATGAAAGTGGCGCCGAGCGCGATAATCTTTCGGGAAGCAGCTATTACCGCGATGAAAAGGAGAAATTCCATGATCCCACAACGACAGGTCTTTACCTTACCCTCCTATACCACTACCAACGGCCGCACGCTCAAGGATGTCCGCGTTGGTTTCGAGACCTACGGCACCCTGAATGCCGCCCGCGACAACGCCATTCTGGTCTGCCATTACTTTTCCGGCACGGCGCACGCTGCCGGCCGCTACCAGGAAAGCGATCCCCTGCCCGGCTGGTGGGACGTCGCCATCGGCTCCGGCAAGGCCATCGACACTGATCGTTATTTTGTCATCAGCAGCGATAGCCTGTGCTGCCTCAAGGTCTTCGACGGCCATGTTGTCACTACCGGCCCGGCCAGCATCAATCCGGATACCGGCAAACCTTACGGGCTCGATTTCCCGGTCATTTCCGTTGCCGATATGGTGCATGTGCAAAAGGCGCTGATCGACCATCTCGGCATCAAGCAGCTGGTTGCCGTTGCCGGGCCTTCCGCCGGCTCGGTCAAATCCGTCCAGTGGGCGGTCGAGTATCCGGAAATGGTCAAGCGTGTCATTGCTGTCATTTGCCCCGGGCTGCAACTGACCGCTTATGGCCGTACTGTCGTCGACGCGTGGTGCGTGCCGATCCGGCTCGATCCGGCCTGGAAAAATGGCGCCTACGACCTCAAGGAACAGCCGATCAAGGGCATGAACGAGACCTTCCGCCAGACCTTTTTGTCCGCCATCAGCCCGGCCTGGCTGGAAAGAATGTTTGGCGGCGGCTGGGCAGACTCCGCCCTTGATCCGGCCCTTTCAATCGATCATCAATTCAAGGCCTTCACCGGCATTGGCGCTTTGGGTGCCATGAGCTCGCCGCTCTGCGACGCCAACCATGTGCTCTACATGGCGCGTGCTGCCGCTATCTACAATGCCAAGCCGAAAATTGGTCAAGCCAGGGCAAAATTCCTGTTCATCCCGGCCGAATCCGACTTGCTGTCGCTGCCATCGTGTTCGGAAGAAGCGGTCAAGACCATCCGTGCTGCCGGCGGCCGCGCCGAACTGTTCACCTTGAAGGGCGATGGCGGCCACTTCGACGGGCTTAACCTGATCGACCAAGCGCGCGAGGTTATCCAGAACTTCCTGGCGACAGACTGAAATTTATCGCAAAAATTCGTCACACCGGCGAAAGCCGGTGTCCAGTTCGTTGTTTTTCTGGATTCCGGCTTTCGCCGGAATGACGCCCCTGGAAATGGCTGACGTGCCCTATCAACTCTTGTTGCGCTGCAGAAAATCCGCCAGCAGTTTGTTGAGGCTGGCGGGATCTTCGACCACGACGGCGTGACCGGAACCCGGCACGACGTGATACTCGGATTGCCTGATTTCGCGATGCATGATTTCGCTGTAGCGCGGCGGTTTGATGATGTCTTTCTCGGCCGCGATAATCAGGGTCGGGCAGCTGATTTCCTTCAGGCGCGCCGTGCAGTCGAGTTGTACGAAGGCATCGACCAGGCGGGCAAAGGCATGGAGGAAGTCTTTGGAAATATGGGCAAATTCCAGGCTGCGTGCTTCCAGAAAATCGCGCTGCCGCGCCAGAAATTCGGCCGAGTAGCTCCAGGGCAGCAAGGATTTGTAGAAGGCAACGGCATCGCCGCTGCGCGCCACCGCCGCCCAGGATTCGACCGCTGATCTGAGCAGGGCGTCCATTTCGCTGACGCCGGTGATCATGGTCAGTGATTGGGTGCGCTGCGGATGGGTGAAAGCAAAAAATGCCGCCACTTCGGAGCCATAGGAGGTGCCGATCAGATGTGCCTTGTCGACACCGAGCGCATCAAGCAGCGCCAGCGTATCCGCCACATGCGCATCGAACGAGTAGGGCTCTTCCGGCTTGTCGCTCATCAACTGACCGCGAAAATCATGGCAAAGGCAGCGATACTGTGGCGAAAAATGATCGGCCATCGGCTTCCACAAAGAAGCCGTCATTCCGATGCCGTTGAGAAAAACCAGCGTGTCCGTGCCCTCGCCCTGCAGCTCGTAATAGAGCCCCACGTCACCTACGTTGATTTTCGGCATGTGTCCTCCTGTTGAACCTGGAAAAAGCAACTTGATTAGAAAGGAACGCCGGCTCACCTATGAATGCCGTCATTGCGAGCAAAGCGAAGTAATCTCATATCAGTATTAAAGATTGCCGCGAGCCTATCGGCTCTCGCAATGACAAGTTTTCGGGTTTTGCCATTGCAAACGCACGGTGTGCTCTTGGCAATAACAATGCGACTTTTCCGCGCCCTTCGCGGCGAACTGGATTACAGCAACTTCTTGACCTCGGCGACTTTGGCCTGCATCGCCGGCGTCAGTTCGGAAGGTGTCAGTTTGCTGATAATGCTGGACAGCACGCGTTTTTCATTGGCATCGACAATGCCATCACGCAGGGCGATATCGACGATGGATTGCAGTTCGTCGGGCAGTAGCTTGCCGTCGTTGGTAAAGCAGTCGATGGAGCGGAAGCTCATTTCCAGATAATCACGGCTGTCTTTATTCATTTGTTTCTCCTTTTTTCCTGGGTTTGGGTACGGATTGTTGGGCGGCGGCGGGCAGACTGCCATCCAGTTTTTTCAGTTCTTTGGCGATTTCGCGCACCTGATCCCAGATGCTGTGGTCGAGGCGCAGCTTGTGATAGTTTGCAGTAACCAGCGGTGCGATGCCTTGTTCGTAGGTTTCGGCCATGCGTTTGACGGCAGCGGCGAGCGCTTCCGATTCCGGTACGGCAACGTTGACTTCGGTTTTCAGGCCAGACAGAGCCTTGCGCAAGGCCTTGAGTTCGCTTTCCCAGTCCGGGCCGGCGGGTGGCGGTGCAGGTGGCACTTTCTGCTGCTGCAGCATGGCATCGAGGGTAACGCTGATGTCGGCCAGCAGTTTGGCCACCTTGGTGGCGCCGTCGCCTTCGGCACCGCCGAATTTTTTCAGCCGCCGATAGTCGTCGCAGATGGTGGTCCAGCGTGCCTGTTCCTCGGCTGTCGGGCGGCCGATCAGCGCGGCCAGGCGCAGCAGATTTTCCTCGGCGCCTGCCGTCAGCGTCTGCGCCTCGCCGCGGTAGTGATCACGCATTAGCGCGTCGAGGTCGTCAGCGTTCATCAGGGCATTGACCTTGGCCGCCAGCTTGGCCATGTTGCGGTAACTGCCCTGCAGCTTGAAGGGCGGCTCGGTGCGGTAGGCGTCGTCCTGCGCAGCCGAGGCGATGTAGGCGGCGTTGACCTTCAGCAGTACGTCGCGCACCTTGAACAGGCGCTGCAGGATGGCGGTCAATTCGTTCAGTTCGGCAGCGCTGTACTGGTATGAGAAGGCATCCATCGCCACTTCCTCGCCGGCAGCTACCCGCACCAGCAGGCCGACATCCTTGGGGTCGCGTGTCGCTAGTGGCATCAGCGCTGGGTTGGAGGTCAGGCTGTTTTCGAGGTAGGAGAGGGCGAACAGCGCTTCGCGGCCGGAAAGGACATCACCGAGGTTGTAGATGTCGGCACGGTTGGCCAGCATGTCCGGAATCTTGAAGACTTCGCCCGATTCGGTGTACGGGTTGCCGGCCATGACCACAGCGAAGCGTTTGCCGCGCAGGTCATAGGTTTTCGGCTGGCCCTGCCAGACGCCTTCGATGCGGCGGGTGCCGTCGCACAGCGCGATGAATTTCTGCAGGAATTCCGGGTTGGTGTGCTGGATGTCGTCAAGATAGAGCATGACATTGTTGCCCATCGCCAGCCCGAGGTTTAGCTTTTCGAGTTCCTGCGCGGCGGCGCTGTGCGGTGCCTTGCCGGGGTCGAGGGCGGTGACTTCGTGGCCGAGGGCAGGGCAGTTGATGCGCACGAACACCAGCCCGAGACGGTCGGCTAGATATTCCATCAAGGTGGTCTTGCCGTAGCCCGGCGGCGAAATGAGCAGCAGCATGCCCATGCGGTCGGTGCGGCTGTTTTCGCCGGCGGTGCCGATCTGCTTGGCGAGGTTGTCGCCAACCAGCGGCAGGTAGACGTCGTTGATGAGCTGGTTGCGCACGAAGCTGGACAGTGGCTTGGCCTGGAACTGCTCCAGGTGCAGGCGGGCTTTTTCCTCTTCCAGCAGGCGCTGGCGCAGGGCCTGCCAGCGCTGGAAGCCGGGGACGATATTCTGGCAATGGGCCTGGAAGCGCTGGTGGAAGTCGTTGAGATTGAGCCACAGACCACCGTCGACCAGACGCGGATGCTCGCCGCGCAAGCCTTGCAGCTTGAGGCCGAGACGGGCGTTAAGGCGCTGGCGCGGCAGGTTGAGGGTGAGCAGGGCGGCGGCTTCGTCGATCCAGTCGGCTTGCTCGGGTTCTTGCTGTGCGACATAGGCGTGCATCCAGTCGCGGGCCAGACGCCAGCACACCAGCGGCACGCAGTCGGCCAGTTGCTCGCGCCAACTGCTCAGCTTGCCCTGACGCTCCAGCGTACGGGAAAAGCCGTCAGCCAGATCGAGGGCGGCGCCGCTGGCGATCCAGGTGGCGTTGCCGGCTGCCTTGTGGGCCAGTTCCTCGGCCAGATAGGCGGCGGCTTCGCCAGCCAGTTCGGGGCCGACGCCCCAGAGTTCGAGCAGGCCTTCGCGCTGCCCGAAGGTGAGCAGCCAAGCTTGCCATTTGGCAATCAGGGTCTGGCGTGCTTCTTCGCTGCCGAACAATTTGCGGATCTGGGCGGCACTGGCGGCCTGACGCTGCAGGTTGGGACGTTCGATGGCCGGCACGCCTTGCTGCCAGTAGAGCATGGCCAAAGCACGGGCACGCGGCCCGTAGCGCAGCAGCGCCGCTTCGGCTTCCATGCGCAGCAAGGCCTGCAGCAGCGTGGCAGCATCATGGTCGTGAACGCCTTTTTGGTAACCTTCCTGATAGCGCGGTGCCGCAAAGCTGCGCACCTGCGTAAGCAGGGCTTCGGTCAGAGATTCAGTTTCGCTTTCTGCCAGCATGGCTTGCAAGGCATTCCATTCTTCGCGATTGGCCAGCGCTGATTCGAGCATGCGGCCGGCCAGATATTCGGCGCGGTAGAGATTGGGGCTTTCTGACACCAGCGCCTGCGACCAGAAAGCGCGTAGCGGTTCGGTATCGGGATGCGACAGCGGTTGCAGGTAGTCGGTGCCGGTCAGGTGCCAGTTCAGCCCCTGTTCGCTCGGCACCATGGTCAGATCGAGCGCCTGTTTGCCGATGGTAAACGCGTGGCGGCCGAGGCGAATGGAGTTGCCATCTTCCGCCACCATGTCTCCACGGTCACGCACCAGACGCAGGGCCTGATCGCGGGCGGTCTTCAACTGGGTGTCGAGATCGTCGGCCAGCACCTGGGCGCCGATGCCGCGCAATTCCTCAATCAGGCTGCGGCATTTGGCGATCAGCGCGTCACCGGCAAAATAGGCGTGCACTTCGCTGACTTCGCGGAATCCCTGCACCCGGCGCGGCACGCCGGTGAGGATGCGTTTGGCCGATTCGGCCAGATTTTGCTGGCGGCGCTGGCGAACTTCCAGCAATTGCTGTTTGCGGGCGGCCAGCGCTTCGTAAACGGCTTCGCGCTTTTCGGCCAGATCGGCGGCAAAGCGCTCGTCCTCGCCGAAACGGCCTTCCAGTTCCTCGATTTGCGCCAGCAGGCGGGTTAGCGCGTCGTCGCACTGGTCGGGGGTATCGGTGCGTTCCAGGGCGCTTTCGACCGCCTGGCCGAAGAGCTTGAACTGGGCGCCAAATTCCGCCCCCAGTTCCTGGGTGGACAGGCTCTTGCGCCGGTTCTTGGCGGCAGCGCGCAGGCGATTGACTTCGGCATAGACCGTCGACACCTGTTCGAGGATGGTGGTGCGGGCAACAGCATCGCCACCAGGCAGGCCACCGACCAGCTCGTTCAACAGATCAAGTCCGGCGCCGGTCTGGTCGAGCGCCTTTAGTGCCGTATCAAGGGCGGCGGTCTGGCTGGCCTTGTCGATGTCGGCGGCGGTTTTGGCCAGCGCCTCGTGATAGGGCACGAAGGCTTTTTCGGTACCGAGGAAGCCAAGCGCCTTTTCGCCGATGCGGGTCTGTTCCTCGCCCAGTTGCGCATCGAGGGTGGCGATGCGGGCGCTGTCGATGTAGCGCTGTTCCTTCAGCGCCAGCAGGTTGCCGCGCTGGCGGCGCAGACGATCAAGGGCATCGACGAAATCCTGCGGGTGTTGCCAGAGCTTGCTGGCGATGTCGGTGAGCAGGACGCGCTGGGCAGCTTCGGCCTGTTCGAGTTGGCGGGCAGCATCGCGGCGGATGGCAGCAACCTTGTCGAATTCGTCGAGCGTGGCGCGCGCCGTGTCGATGATGGTTTGCACCGCCTGATTGGCATGGCCGGATTCATCGCAGTCCAGCCAGTAATAGGCGTCAAGAATGCGGCCACAGAGGCGGATGAGGTCTTCGTAAACGACGCGGGTGGCGACCTGTTCGCGCACGGCGCGGCAGATTTCCATCATGTCGGCAACGCCGCGCACCAGTTCGGCATTGCCGATGCGGCCAAAGAAACTGTGCTGATCGACCTGCTGATTGGCGTGGTCGTCCTCGCAGAACGGTGTCTGCCACAACTGCATCGGGTGATTGCGCGTCGGGTCGCTGTTTTCGGCCTGGAAAACGAGGACGCGGCCATCCTCGAAACGGGCGTAACCGTTGGCCAGCAGCGGCGTGCCGAGGTTGCGGTTGATCAGGTTATAGGTGAACAGGCCATAGCGGCCGGATTCCGGCGCGTAGAAGACGTAGAGCACATCTTCGCCGTTGGGCGAGCGCACCGAGCGCTTGAAGCGAAAGCCGGCATCGGTATCGGCGGGCATGTCGAAGCGCTTGTTTTCGCCGGATTGCAGGTAATAGCCACCGGGGAAAATGATGCCGTGGTCTTCCGGCAATTGCACGCAGGAGCGACCGATGGCGTCGATGCGGGCGACCTGCTGGGTGCGGTGGTTGTAGACCAGATAGCGGTAGTCGTCTTCGCGGTAAGGCTTGATCTTGAGCAGGATGAGCGAGCCGAGTTTGACGTACTGGATATCGGCATCCACCAGCGCCTGATTCTGGTCGACCACCGGCTCGCTGTAGATGCCCAGTCCGCTTTCGGTATTGTTCTCGATCTTGACGGTGAGATCGCCGCCCACCGTTTCGACGAAGATGGTGTCGAGAATATTGACGTGCGGACACTTGCCATTGACGTGCTCGTCGCGGCCGGTGACGACCCATTCGAAATCGTGCGTCGGCGGCAGGGCAATGTCGCGCTCGCCGCGATTGTCGATGTATTTGACGCTGCCGTCGTTTTCAATCGACCAGCGGAAAACACGCAGATCGTTGACGGTTTGGCCGATCTGGAAGGCGGCCAGCAGTTTCTGTTGATTGACGCGTAGCCTTACCAGGCTGGCGTGCTTGTAGTAGGTATAGAGTTCGCGGAAATCGAGGACGAAGCGTGGGTCGGTCAGGAAGCTATTAGCCGGGTCGGCGGGCACCAGTTCATCGGCGCCCTCCGCCTCGTTGAGGCGATAGAGGCCGAAGACATCGGCAACCTGAATGTCTTTGCGCAGGCCGATAAAGACGTTGTAGCCGAACAGCAGGGTATCGCCGACGCGGACGATGTCGCGGGCCACGCAGTTGTTTTCGGTGCGGGCTCGCAGGCGGGCCTTGAGGCGCAGGTCGGACTTGCCGAAGGCGCCAATGCGCGCTTCGTTCAATGCCTGCACCTTGCCGACCAGCGCTTCGCCGTGCTGCATCAGGCGGCGTTTCAGCAGATCGTAACTGCCGCCCTCGGCGATGGCGGCGTCGATGTTGTTGGTGTCGTCAGTGGATACAGTGGTGTTCATGGAGCTTTATCCTGAAACAAAGCGAACTTGTCGGGTGGGTCAAGCCCGGCCGGAGCCGGGCTTTTGCCTTTAGCTATGCTTCGTAATCAGTTTTTGCAGGGCGGCGCGTTGCTCTTCGCTGCCGTCTTTCATCACCTTGGCGATCAGTGCGGAAACGCCCAGATTCTGCATTTCCGGTGCTGAGCTGCCGAGGGCGCCGAGCAGTTCCTTCAGATCGCCGACCATATCGCGTTCACCGGTCAGATGATCCTTCAAGGCCACCTGCAGGGTGTTGCTGCGTGCAATGGCGCCATCGATGCCCTTGCCAACCGCCAGCGCATTGACGAAGCGTTCGAAATAGTCGCCCTGGCCGCCGACGATGTCGATGTTGGCATGGCCAAGCGCCGAGGACAGCACGCCGGCCTGTTCCTTGGCGACGGCGACCTGCGATTCGATGCCCTTCATGGTTTCGACGTGCACGTTCTGAACGCGCATGCGGTATTCCTCGTGCGCCCGTGTTTCCGGCGCCATGGTGCGCATGGCGTCGAATTTTTCCTTGAGACCGCGCGCTTCGGCCTGCATGCGGGCTTCGATGGCGCTGGCTTCGGCATTGCCCTGCTTGGCAACGGCCTCGGCGTCGGCAGTCTTGATGTGCACGGTAGCCAGACCGAGTTGCTCGTTACCCTGGGCTTCCGCTTCCAGTTTCTTCAGCAGGGCTTCGGCTTCGGCAGCGCCCAGCTTGGCGACGGCTTCGGCGTGGGCGATCTTGACGCGGGCGTCGACCAGGCCGGCTTTTTCGCTGGCGTCGGCATTGGCCAGCTGCACTTTGGCCTGTGCCAGACCGGGCGCGGCGGTAAAGGCTTCGACCCCCTCGGCTTCGCGCTTCTTGGCTTCGGAATCTTTCTCGGCCGCTTTCAGGCGAGCTTCAGCCAACACCAGATTCTGGCCGGCCTGATGCTTGGCACTGCGTTCGTTGGCCTCGGCCGCCTTCACCTGCAAGACCAGATCGTGTTCGGCCTGACCCTCGGCTTCGATGACAGACGCCTTGCGATTGCGGTCGGCTTCGGCCACTTTGCGCACTTCCTTGATGGCTTCTTCCTGCTCGGCGACAGTACGCTCGACCACGACGCGCTCTCGGATGACGTCGGCGATGGCTTTCTTCTGCACTTCGACTGATTTGTCCTTGTCGATGGTCTGCAGCGTCACTTCCTTTTCGCGATCAACGATTTCGAGCTGACGGGCGCGGATGACACGCTCTTCCTCGATGGCCACAGCGCGCATACGGTTATTCTCGGCGACCTGCTTCTCGCGCTGAACATTTTCCTGCTGCACGAGAATGGCCTGTTCAGTCTGCAAGCGTGCCATTTCGGACTTGCCGAATTCTTCGGCCTGGATGCGCTTGGCTTCAGCCTGTTCGCGCGCCTGCACGGAGGCGATTTCACGTTGCTGGCGGGCCTGGGCTTCAGCCTGCTGGCGTTCGAGTTCGTAGACGGTTTCCTGCGTCTCGACGTCCTTCTTCTTGATCTGCGCCTGTTCGTCACGCTTCCACTGGTTGGTGCGGATATGTTCGGCGGCGGTCAGTTCGGTGATCTTACGGATGCCTTGGGCATCGAGAATATTGCTCGGATCAAGATGTTCAAGTTGCGTCTGTTCCAGATAGTCGATGGCGGCGTCTTCCAGCACGTAACCGGAGAGGTTGTCGCCGATCTGCTTGATGATTTCATCGCGGAAACGGTCGCGTTCCTGATACAGCTCTTCGAAATCCATCAGCTTGCCGGCGGTTTTCAGGGCTTCCGAGAACTTGGCGGAGAATAATTCTTCCAGGGTTTCCGGATGCGAGGCGCGCTCGCAACCGATGGTCTGCGCTACCTTCAGCACGTCCTGCTCGGTCTTGTTGACGTGCACGAAGAACGTGACCTCGATATCGGCACGGATATTGTCTTTGCAGATCAGGCCATCCTTGCCGGTGCGCTTGATAACAATGGTTTTGATGGAGATGTCCATCATTTCCATCTTGTGGATGACCGGATAGACCATGCCGCCAGTGAAAGTGACTTCCGGCGCGTCACGCAGGGTGTTGTTGATCATGGCGTGACCCTGTTCCACCTTGTGGTAGAACTTCGAGAACAGGGCAAAGATGCCAAAGATCAAAATGACTATGGCGACAACAGGGATAAGTAGTAATTCCATTGCGGGGCTCCCGTGGTTTGATTCCCGGCGACAGGCCGGAGGCGAAAATAAAAAAGTGGCAGATTGTTATGGCGGGCGACTTACCCTTCTTCGTCGGGTTCGACCAGATAGCGCCGGGTTTGCTGATCGTAGGATACGACCGAAGTCATCGAGCCCTTATGCAGAGTGTTGGGTTCTTTGGCGGCAATCTTGATGTTGTAAGAGGCGCCGCGACTGGCGACTTCGCCCTGGCCGAAGTTTTCGGTAACCTTCAGCGTGGTGACGCGGCACTGCAACCCGATCAGGCTTTCGTTGGAAGGAGCTGGATGGGCAACGAACAGTCCGCGTAGCGGCCGCGAGAACAGGGCTGTGAAGAAAATGGCCGGGATCAGCGCCAGTACCAGCACCAGCAGGCCGATCAGGGTGCGGGTCAGACCGCCGGGCAGCAGCGGCAGTAGATAGCGGGTGACCAGGGCAGTAGTCGTCCAGCCGAAAATGGCGAGCAGGGTCAGCACCAGTGACAACGGGACGCCGGTCAGACTAAAGGTGACAGCGTAATGATCACCTTCGGCATGCGCGTCGCCATGAAGATCGCCATGGACTTCCGGGCCGCCATGATCGAAATCAAGGCCGTGATGGCTGACATCGACCAGGCCGACGATGCCCAGCAGCCAGTACAGCAGCGCTACGCAGAGCAACACCGAATAAACGATGGTCGGCCATTCGGTGAGAATGTTGAGCAGGTTGTTCATTTGCCTCCCGGCATTATTATTTTATGCGGCGAAGATTATGGCAGCTTTTAGCGGTTTTCACATCCCGCCAGTTTTATCCACAATTGCTCGAAGTGCCGGGAAAAACAGGCAATCAGTTCTGGGTCATCGGTGATGATCAGATTTTCCTCGTTGTAACGGCTGGCGCTACGGGTCCAGTTGAAGCTGCCGTTGAGTAGCCAGCGAGCGTCGAAAATGGCGTACTTGTGATGCATGTGCGCTTCGGTCTGGTCGACAACGACAGAAATGCCGGCCTGTCGCAGCGTTTCAACGTCGCTGCCACTGTCTGATGCCTTGTCGTTGTCGGTAATGAAGCGCAAGGCAACGCCGCGCCGGTGTGCCGCCAGAATGGCATCGCGGATGCGGTCGTCTGACAGCGTAAAGACACAGACATCGACGCTTTTTTGAACAGCCTGAAAGCGCTGGCAGATGGTGTTTTGGCAGGCGTCGCCGGGAGAAAAGAAGACCTCCGAGTGAACTGGATTTCCGCGTGCGCTATCGAGCGCCCGCGCCACGCCTTCCAGCCAGCGTACCAGGCTGGCGGCTTCCAGCCCGGCAGCCAGCCGTGTCTGCACCATTTCAAAAGCGCGGTTGCGTACCCGGCGCAAGCCTTCCTCCGGCGCACCGTGGCTACGCAGCAGATTGACCAGTTCGCGGCGCTCGTCGTCGGACAGACGCAGGTCAGCGATGCTGGCTTCAAGGTGGTCGAGGATCGTTTGCATGTTATAGGTACGCCCGGCGTTGCGAACAGGGCTATTGTGCGGTACGCCAGCTTGATCCGTAAATCAAAATTGGCTTCGCCTCGCGCCTTGTATCATCGCGCTTTCCGGAGTAAGGTCGCTTGTCCGCTCTGCGACAACAGATGCTCCAAATAGACGCATGAATACCAAAGGCCCCATCCTGCTCGCTCGCTACCTGGCTCTTGCCTGTCTGGGGCTCATCATCTATGCCAGCCTGCACCCATTTTCTGGCTGGCGCATCAGCGGCATTTCGCCTCTCGCTTTTCTCGAAGGCGGCTGGCCGCGTTACTGGACTGTTTTCGATTTGGTTGTCAACGCGCTGGCCTATCTTCCGCTCGGCTTCCTTTTTACTTTGGCGCTGGCGCGAGTTCCTGGTCGCTTCAGCGCCGCTGTGCTGGCGACGCTGGCCGCTGCGGCGGTCAGTCTGGGCATGGAATGCCTGCAAGTTTATTTGCCGAGCCGCGTACCTTCCAATCTTGATCTCGTCTGCAACAGCCTGGGCGGCCTGATCGGGGCTGTCCTGGCCTATCGTGCCGGCCCGCGTTTTTTCCCGCACCTGATAGAGTGGCAGCACCGGCTGTTGGCACCCTTGCCGCATGCCGAGTTGGGTTTGACCCTGCTCGGCCTCTGGCTGCTCATCCCGCTTTCGCCGGAAATCCTGCTCTTCGGCGCCGGCGATGTGCGCGAAGTTTTTGATCTGGCTGGTGCCATGCCGTTTTCACCCGGTAGCAGCGCACCCATGGAAACCGCTGTAATTGCCTGCAATACTGTTGCCGTCGGTCTGCTGGTGCGCTGGCTCGCTGCCAACACCCGTCTGGCTTACTCATTGGCGCCAATTTTCCTTGCCCTTGGCCTGGCGGTTCGCTCGCTCGCCGCTGCCGTTCTTGTTTCGCCGGAACAGGCTTTTTCCTGGTGGACGCCGCCAGTTCAGAACGGTTTGCTGGCAGGTGGCCTGTTCCTGCTGCCAACGCTATTCCTGCCGGCCAGTCTGCGCATCGTGCTGGCGACCCTGGCGCTGATGTGTGGCACCGTGCTGGTCAATATCACGCCGCCCAACCCCTATTCCATCGCCGCTCTGGCCTCCTGGCGGCAGGGTCACTTTCTCAATTTCAACGGCCTGACCCGGCTGATTTCAATTCTCTGGCCTTTCCTGGTCTTGCCTTTCCTGATGTTCTCCAATCGCAGGACGACCGAGAACCAAGCTACGGTGTTGCCGGAT
>Ga0316605_10000694_pt1 | contig 22038 bp, 15 predicted proteins | sample OWC_soil_day20_n_FD_207666 | JGI IMG/M metagenome (GOLD analysis project Ga0316605, IMG submission 207666) | Wetland soil microbial communities from Old Woman Creek delta, Ohio, United States - OWC_soil_day20_noCT | ecosystem: Environmental > Terrestrial > Soil > Wetlands | place: USA: Ohio...
CGCCAGATCGGCCGAGAAATCGGACAGGCGCTGGAAGGAGTCTTCCAGGCGGCCGAGCATGGCGTTGAAGGCAAGCACCAGTTCGGCCAGCTCCGGCGGCACCCCAGCCTCCGGAATGCGCTCGGCCAGCTGTCCGGCCGAAATGCGACCAGCAGCATGGGCGATGGCGCGCACCGGGCGCATGCCGTGCCGGGCGACCAGCAGGCCGACCAGCGCAGTCAAGCCGGCGGCAGCCAGCACGGCCAGCCAGAAATCGCGCTGCAACTGGTCGAGAAAGGCGGTGTGATGCTCGATGTCGCGAGCGACAACCACCCTTACCGTCTCACCCCAGGCGGTGTCCAGCCCACCGGCGACGGCGCGGAACTCGCGTCCGTTCAGACTCAGGCGGCCCGGCGTTTCGCCGAGCGCCATAGCGGCCGCTGCCAGTTCGCCGGCCGCTTCCCCCGGCCTGCGAAAAATCGCCCCGTTTTCGCTGTCGACCGCAAGCATTACCCCGTGCTCACCAACCAGCGCATCGGCCAGCCGGGCGGCCAGCGCCTCCGGCGACGCTTCACGGCTGCCGATGTGGCGGACCAGGGCCAGCTTGCCGAGCAGTTCGTGTGCATCGAGTTCGGCCATGTGCTGGTCAGCCGAACGGCTCAGGTAAATGCCCAATGCAGCAAAGACCAGCGTCGCCAGCAGCGCGAAGGCCAGCGCCAGACGCAGGGTGATCGAGTGTTTCCAGGCCGGCACGATCAGCGGATTTCCAGCACGTAACCCATGCCGCGCAGGGTGTGGATCAGCTTTGGCGTGAACTCGTCATCGACCTTGGCGCGCAGGCGGCGGATGGCCACTTCGACGACATTGGTGTCGGAATCGAAATTCATGTCCCAGACCTGCGAGGCGATGAAGCTGCGCGACAGCACCTCGCCCGGCCGGCGCAGGAAGAGTTCGAGCAGGGCGAATTCCTTGGCGGTCAGGTCGATGCGCCGACCGGCCCGGGTCGCCCGGCGCTTCAGCACATCAAGTTCGAGATCGGCCAGGCCGAGGTTTTCCGCCTCGCGGGCCCGCCCCCGGCGCAGCAGCGTGCGCACCCGGGCCAGCAGTTCGGAGAAGGCGAAAGGCTTGACCAGGTAATCGTCGGCGCCCAATTCCAGGCCCTTGACCCGGTCCTCGACCTGGTCGCGCGCGGTCAGGAACAGCACCGGCAAATCGCGATCGGCGGCGCGCAAGGCCTTCAGCACCTGCCAGCCGTCCAGACCGGGCAGGTTCACATCGAGGATGAGCAGGTCGTGGTCGCCCGCCAGCCCCTCATGCATCCCGTCCAGCCCGTTGCGCACCAGGTCGGCGGCAAAACCGGCCTCGCCCAGGCCCTGTTGCAGGTAATCGCCGGTTTTCGGCTCGTCTTCGACGATGAGGATTTTCATGGCCGCATTTTGCCCGAGCGCTTGAAAAACCGACAGAAAAAGACGACCATGCCGCCCCCTCGTCACCCGGCCGGGCCAACAGCCCGACTCGCCCCTCACCTCACCAGCGGAATGGCCATGACCTTCAAAGACAGTGCTGCGCAATTTCAATTCGTCGATGTTTCGCTGATCGAAGCGGATGCCCGCCATGTCCGCCGGAACATTGACGACAGCAGCCTGAAGGGCCTGACCAACTCCATCCGCAAAGTGGGGATCATTCACCCGCTGGTCGTACGCCCAGCCGACAGCCAGGGCCGCTACACCGTCATCGTCGGCGAGCGCCGGCGGCGGGCCGCCATCCTTGCCGGCGAACCGACCGTGCCGGTGCTGATCCGCGCCTGTACGGCCGACGAACAGCTGGAAGTTCAGGTTTTCGAAAACATTGGCCTCGGTGTGCGCTCGGCCCTGGAACCGCGCGACATGGCCAACGCCCTCCAGAAAATCGCCGAAGGTTTCAGCAGCCCCGAAGCAGCAGCAAGCCACTTCGAGCGTCCGCCAACCTGGCTCAACCAGGCCACCGCCGCCGCCAACCTCTCCGAAAAAGTCACCGCCCTGCTCGACGCCGGCAAGATCGCCAGCACCGGCGCCGCCGTCCAACTGGAAAAACTGGCCCAAAAGAACGAGGCCAAAGCGGAAAGCCTGATCGAGCACATCGAACAACTGCCCGAGGGCGAAAAAGTCTCGAAAAAGGTCGTCGATCACGCCCTCGCCAGCGAAAGCGGCCGGCGCAAAAAGAACGACGAAACAGCAGCCCCCAGCGAAGCCATGGCCACAGCGGAACCGGCCGCCCCAGCCTCCGGCCGCCTCCCCTGGGAAGAAGCGCCGGCCACGCGCAGCCGGGTCAATCCCGGCAAGGTCAAACAGGTGGCCGAAATCCTCGGCCTGAGCGATGACGACGAAGAAGAAATCCTGGTCCGGCTGATTGATGAGTTTCTTGCCCTGAAGCAGGGCTGAAGCCCGCCCGGATCGGGTACGGCAACGGGGATTTTCCACCCCAGGAATTTGTCGTCATAATGTGTCGTCGCCAGGGACGGCGAACACTAATCCCCAGAAGGCTTTTGCACCGACCAAAACAGGAGTGAAAGGCAATGGAAGGGATGGAGACACCACAGAAAAAAGATGAAGGCCTGGCCTTTCGACTCGATGTCGAGGCCAAGGCCCTGATTGCCTGCATCACTCCCGAAGCGACCGCCCTGCCCATCGACGAAGCATGGCTGCGCGAACGCCTGAACGAACTGGGTTACGGCAGCCTGCGCTACCTGCCCGAGGCAGCGACGGTAGTACTGGCCAGTTTCAATACAGGCAAGGCCTGTGAAGTCAAAATCGCCGACTGCGTTGATGCCAGCCTGCAGGTCGACATTTCCCCCGACGGCCTGGAAGCCCATCTCGACATCAGCCCGGCCGAAGGCGGTACGCCGGTCAGCATCGAGGCGGTGCTCGCCCTGCTCGACGACAGCGGCATCGGCGAGGGCCGGCTGCCCGAAGCCATCGCCGAGGCGGTTGCCGCCGGAGTTGCCAAGGGGCTGGTCGTCGCACGCGGCCTCCCCCCCGAACACGGCCGCGATGGCTATCTCGAATCGCTGATCCCCGAGGTACGCAGCCGGCTACCTCGGGTGGATGAAAGCGGCCACACCGATTACCGCGATCTTGGCGACATTCTGGTCGTTCAACCCGGCGACAATCTGATGCGCCGTCACCCGCCGACCGACGGCACGCCCGGACTGACCCTGCTGGGCGAAAAAATCCCAGCCAACCCGGGCAAGGCCGTGATGTTCTCGGCCAAGCTGCCCGGCACTGCCTTCGCCCCCGACGACCCCGACCTCTTGCGGGCGGCCATCACCGGCCAGCCGCTGGTCATTCGCGGCGGCATGATGGTCGAACCGGTATTCAAGATCGCCAACGTCAATACGGCGAGTGGCAATATCAATTTCGATGGCAGCGTGGTCATTGCCGGCGATGTCACCGCACGCATGACCGTGCGGGCGACCGGCGACATCCAGGTCGGCGGCGTCGTCGAAGTGGCGACACTGGAAGCGGGTGGCAACATCGTCGTCAAAGGCGGTGTGATGGGGGACCTTGGGCGGCGGGGTGCGGAGGAATATCACGTCAGTTGCGGGGCCTGCTTCAACGCCGCTTATGCCCAGCAGGCAAAGATCAACGCCGGTGACAGCATTTTCATCGACGACATGGCCATGCAGTGCGAGCTGACCGCGATCAATCACATCCGGATCGGCAACAACAAGCGCGGCCATATCATCGGCGGCCATGTCCGGGCCACGCTGTCGATTACCGCCAAGGTGGTCGGCTCGCCGAATCGCATCCGCACCCACTGCGAAATCGGCGTCAATCCGCTGATGCACAAAAAATTGCTGGAGATGTGCAAGAAACGCGATGGCGAGGAAAACCAGTTGCTGGAGATCAGCAAACTGCTCGACTTTGCCAGCAAGAACCCCGGCAAGCTGCGCCCGGAGATGCTCGACAAGGCACGCGCCACGGCAGCCGCGCTGTCGGCGGAAATCGCCGCGCTGCGCGAGGAACAGAATGGCCTGACCAAACAGATCGAGTTGTCGCAACAGGCGCGCGTCAATGTGCAGCAGAGCCTGCACGAAGGCGTCGAGGTGCACATGGGCAACCTGCGCTACGCGCCATCCGGCGAACAGGGCGCCTGCGCTGTCGGTCTGGGGCGCAACGGACTGGAACTGCTGCCCCTGGAGGAATAGGCAGCTTGTCTGCTGACGCTTGCGACAAGCTAGTTTGTTGCCGGCTTGCTCTGGCGCTCAATGATTTTCTGGACCCGCAACGCAAGCTCGCCCAGTTCCTGTTGAATCTGCCCCATCCGCACCGGATCGGCCGGTTCGGGTTTTTCACTGCCTTCCAGGCGCATCGACTCCATGGCCAGTGACTCGGCGAGCAATTCGGTCATGCGCGTCATGTCCTTCAACAAGGGAAGACGGGGGTCGCTTGCCTCCAAGGTGACCTTGTTGAACTCCGCCAGCACCGCGCGAAACATCGGGGCGTGAACGCTGCGGCTACGCTCATCGCTTTCCCATTCGGTCAGTTTTCCCGACTTGATATTCTCCTGCTCCTGCTTGAGCATCGCCATCGCCTTGTCGAAGTCGTTTGCCGCCTTGACGAAGGCGGCCTGACTGTTCAGGCGGCCCATTTGATCGACCTTGGCCAGGGGGGCCGAGGCAGCTACGCCCATGGTCGCTGCTGCGATGATGAGCAAGCCGGCAACGGCGCGCCGCTTGAAAGTTGCAACAAAATGCGGCATGTCGAAACGCTCGGGCAACAGGAAGGCCAGCAGGCAGCCGCCCACCAAGCCGCCGACATGAGCGGCATTGTCGATACCCCGGTTGGCGAAGCCCTGCATCAGCGAATACAGAATGAAGAACGACAGGCCGCTCATCGTCTGTTTGCTGAAGGTTTTCGGCAGTTTGTTCCGGTGTTGGAAGACGGCGACCAGCAGGGCGCCGGTGACGCCGAAGACGGCACCGGAAGCACCGACGGAAACCGCGCTCTGGGCCGAGAAGTGCAGACTCAGCGCACTGCCGGACAGGCCCGAGCCAAAATAAATCAGGGCAAACAGGCGTTGACCGTAGATGCGCTCGACGGTCATTCCCGCTGCCGCCAAGCCGATCATGTTCATGGCGACGTGCATCAGGCCGCTGTGCAGAAAGGTGGCACTGAGCAGGCGCCACCATTCGCCGCGCTGGACCTCGGAGGCGGCATTGCCGCCCCAGATGAGCAGTTTGTCGGCCCCGGCCACCAGCACCCCGGCCCCTTGGGAAAGGGTCAGCAGCCAGATGAGGAGGTTAATGGCGATCAATCCATAGGTCAGCCACGGAATCGGGGCAAGCGCCGTCAATTGCGCCTGAAACTCCCGCTCGATGGTCAGTTCGTTGATGACCGCTGGCGAAATGCCGGCATCTACACGGCTATTTTGCAGACGGGCATTGATGATGTTGAGCATTTGCTCTTGCGTCAATTCGTCAAAGGCCGACAACAGAATGCTTGGCCGTGCCTCATTCCGGCCGTGCCAGAAATTCCGCTTGTCTGCCTTGCCAAGCGACTCGGCCAGCATCAACTCGATGGATTTGGCATTGTGTTCGGCTTTGAGCGCCACGGACTCGATGTCGCCCCAGGCAAAGCGCTTGAGCTCGCCGGGAAAGAGTGGCGAGTGGATGAAGTCGGCATCGATGCTGACCAGCGGCGTCCCGGGCTTCATCTGACTACGCAGGTAGAGCCAGATTCCGCCTGAAATCAGGGCGACGAAACTGATCGTGAATAGCGAGAGGCCAGCGCCTCCCTTTTGAGTAAGCGCCACGATCAACAGGCTGAGCAACGAAGCCAGCCAGAGCCATTTCTGCGACTTGCCCATTTGGCTGTGCTTCGACGCGTAGAACTCAACCAAATTTTCATTACCCGCTTCTATTGTGGACATGCCGAGTATTTCCCTGGACGCTGGCGAAGAGCGCATTGCCGTTGATTGACCTCCAGGCAGCTTATGACATTTAGCGCGCCATATTGCCTGGACATAAATACCAAGAGATTAACAGAGGGGCGGCAATGTGACAGCCACCGAATACGAACAAGCACTCTCCCCTGCCCGGAAATTACAAACTTGTAATTTTGGCGTCAGGTGCCGGTCGACCGCAGCAATCAACAATGCGGCTATCCATTCATCGAAGGAGTTTCCATGCGCCTGCTACTCGCCCTGCTCGCTTCCCCGTTGTTCGCCGCCAGCCTGCCCGCCGTTGCGCAACACGATCATGGCAGCCACCAGATGGCCGCCGCCCACGCCGCACCGCTGAGCGATGGCGTGGTCAAGAAAATCGACAAGGCCGCCGGTGAAATCGTCATCCAGCACGGTCAACTGGACAGCATCGGCATGGGCCCGATGACCATGAGCTTCGGCGTTGCCGACAAGGCCTGGCTGGGCAAGTTGAAGACCGGCGACAAGATCCGTTTCGCCGCCGAAATCCGGAACGGCGCCACCATTGTCAGCCGCTACGAAATGGCGAAGTAAGCCGCCCCATGCCTGAAGTCTTTCCCAACTGGCACCCGGCAATCGTTCATTTTCCGATTGCCCTGACCGTCACAGCGACGCTGTTGTTGCTGGCCGGACGACTGTCGCCGGGCAACCGCCAGTTGACCGCCAGCGGCCGGCTGCTGCTGCCGCTGGCCGCGTTGAGCGCGCTGCTCGCCGTGGCACTGGGCTGGCAGGCCTACTCGACGGTGGAACACGATGCCGCCGGCCACCTGGTCATGCTGCGCCATCGCAATTGGGCGATGAGCGCCACGCTCGCCCTGGTCGCCCTAGCGGTCTGGGATGCCCTGCGCCAACGGGCAGAAAAAGAGATCAGCGCGGCCTTGCTGCCGGCCCTGCTGATCCTTTCCGGCAGCCTCGGCGTCACCGGCTGGCTGGGTGGTGAGATGGTCTATCGCCATGGTATCGGCGTCTCGGCAGCGGCATTTTCCAGCCCGGTAGTGCCGCCACCGCCTGCCATGGCGACCGAACCCTTGCCGGCAGCCCCGGCCGCTGTACCTGAGACACGCCCGGCGGCCGCCCATGTCGAGCATGTCCACCGGGATGGCCAACGCCATCGTCACTGAGGCCGACCATGAAACCTGCCCTGCTCCTTGCGCTGTTGCTGGCCGCCCTGACCGCCCAGGCGGCCGGGCCGCTGCCCGGCGCCAGCGTCGATTCGCTGCTTGCCGCCGCCCGCGAGGGCAGCCCTGAACTGCGCATGGTGCGGCTGGAAGCGGATGCCGCCCGCGAGCGCATCGGTCCGGCCGGCGCCCTGCCCGACCCGATGTTGCGCCTTGAACTGGAAAACATCACGCGCAACGGCAGCCAGGGCGCGACACTCGATCCGAGCCGGGTCGGCGATACCAAATACACCCTGCTGCAACCGCTGCCCTTCTGGGGCAAGCGCGATCTGAAGCGCGAAGTGGCGGCGGCCGAGGCGGCGCAGGCCGACGGCCGGGCGCTGGATAGCTGGGCCGAGATCGCCAGCCGCATCAAGAGCCTCTACGCCCAGTACTGGCTGACTCATCAGGCACTGCAACTGACCCGCGACAATATCGAACTGAGCCGCCAGCTGGAGCAGATCGCCCAGGCCCGCTACGCCGGCGGGCTGGCCGCGCAGCAGGACGCCATCCGCGCCCAGGTCGAACGCAGCATGCTGGATGCCGAACTGGTCGGCATGGAAGCCGAATATCACCATCTGAGCGCCTTCATCAATGCCATGCTGGCCCGCCCGGCCAATTCGACATTGGCCGCACCGGCCGCCCTGCGCCCGTTGCCGGACCGGCTTGACCATGCCGCGCTGAACCAGCGCCTGCTGGCCGGCAACCCGCAACTGGCCATCGAAACCGCCCGCCGCGGCGGCGCCGAGAAGAGCCGCGACCTGGCCTACCGCAACCGTTATCCGGACTTCACCGTCGGTGTCGCGCCGATGCAGGTCGGCAACCGGGTCGATGCCTGGAGCCTGATGCTGGAACTGAACCTGCCGCTGCAACAAGGCAGCCGGCGCAGCCAGGAACGCGAGAGCGAACGGATGCTGGAAGCCGCCGCCGCCCGCCAGGAAGCGTTGTCACATCGGCTGCACGGCGAACTGAATGCAGCGCTGAGCAATCTGGAAGCGGCACGCAGTACTGAACAGATCAACCGCAGCCGCCTGCTGCCGCAGGCCGAACTGACTTTCAAATCGGCGCTGGCCGGCTACGAGAACGGCAAGGTGGATTTCGCCACCCTGCTCGACGCCCAGCGCCAGATCCGCAATGCCAAGCTCGCGCTGCTGCGCGCCCAGGCCAGCCAGCAGCTGCGGCTGGCCGAGATCGAACGCCTGCTCGGAGAAGACCTGTGAAAACCGGCCCCACCCTGATTTTCGTTGCCGTCGCCCTCGCTGTCGGCGGTTTCGCCGGCTACCAGTTTGCCCAGCCTCGTGCCGATGCCACAACGCAGACTGCTGCGGTCGACGGCCAAAAACCGGCCAAAAAGTTGCTCTACTACCGCAACCCGATGGGCCTGCCCGACACCTCGCCGACCCCGAAAAAAGACCAGATGGGCATGGACTACATTCCGGTCTATGAGGGCGAGGACGATGCCGGCGACAGCGGACTTAAGATCAGCGCCGAGAAAATCCAGAAAATGGGCGTCAAGGCCGAACCCGCCAAGTTGCAGGTGCTCGACAGGAACGTCCGCGCCAGCGGCCGGGTCGACATCGACGAAAGCCGAACCTACACGGTGACCGCCAAGTTCGAAGGCTACATCGAGCGCCTGCACGTCAACACCACCGGCCAGCCGGTCGGCCGCGGCCAGCCGCTGTTCGAGGTGTACAGCCCGGAACTGGTCTCGGCCCAGCGCGAATACGCCATCGCCGCACAGGGCGTCGGCAAGCTCAACGAGGCCGGCGGCGAAGCACAATCGGCGATGAAACAACTGGCCGATTCAAGCCTGCAACGGCTGAAGAACTGGGACATTTCCGACGAACAGATCAAGTCACTGGCCCAGTCCGGCAATGCCAAACGGACGCTGACCTTCCGCGCCCCGGTAGCCGGCATCGTCACCGAGAAGAAGGCCGTGCAGGGCATGCGCTTCATGCCCGGCGAGATGCTCTACCAGATCGCCGACCTCTCGTCGGTGTGGGTCCTGGCCGATGTTTTCGAGCAGGACATTGCTGCGGTGAACCTTGGCCAGAAGGCAAAGATCAGGATCAACGCCTACCCCGGCGAGGTGTTCGAGGGGCGCATCGCCTACGTTTATCCGACGCTCAAGGCGGAAACGCGGACAGTGCAGGTGCGTATTGAACTGGCCAACCCAAAGGGACGACTCAAGCCTGCCATGTTTGCGGAAGTCGACATTCCCGTGGCTGGTGCTTCGTCGGTCGTCACCGTGCCGAATTCGGCGGTGATCGATAGCGGCAGCAAGCAGGTGGTCATCGTGCAATTGGCCGAAGGGCGGTTCGAACCGCGGGTTGTGAAGCTTGGTGCGCGTGGTAGCGAATTTGTGCAGGTTCTTGATGGCGTCAAGGACGGGGAGATGGTGGTTTCTTCGGCCAATTTCCTGATTGATGCGGAGAGCAATCTGAAGGTGGCGCTAGGGGGGATGCAGAAGGCCGAAGCCGCTACTGCCAAGCCAGTCGCTGTCGGTCACAAGGCGGAAGGCACATTGAACGCCATTGATTTGGCTGCTGGTAGCGTGACGATTAGCCATGGCCCGGTAGCTAGCTTGAACTGGCCAGCGATGAAAATGGATTTTGTGCTGGCAAATCCGGCGCTAGTTGAAGGAATTAAGCCAGGCACAGCGGTGGCCATTGAGTTTGTCGAGCGGCAGCCAGGGGAATGGGTGGTGACTTCTCTGGTGAAGAAATGAGGGCGGGGCTTGTTCAACCGCTGCTTTCCGCCTTGAGGGCGTCTCACTTTCTTTTGCTTCGCCAAAAGAAAGTAAGCAAAGAAAAGGCGACCCCGGGTTACGCGGTCGGCTGCGCCGACTCCCCTGCGCTACTCGAAACCGGCGGGGGCTGCGGAACTCGGGCTACGCCCTCAGACAGTCCTCGCCCCTTTTCCGCCGGCCTCTCTGTTGCTCTGCGCTTCACACGGGGACCCGGAAAAGCGTCGCCGCGGAACCCACAAGACTCGTTTTTGGCTGTTTTTCCCAGTCGACCGCAAGAAGCCGGCATTTCCTGGGCAGAGCCGTCTCGCCGTGACGACTTTCGGGTCCCCATGAGAGGCGCTGAGCAACACAGGCGGGCCGGGGGTAGTCGGCTTGCCTTGTTTGAGCCGCAGGCGAGTTCAGGCAAGCCGCCCGGCCCGACGAGTAGCGCAAGGAACCCGAAGGGCGCCGACCTTGGGGTCGCCTTTTCTTTGGCTACTTTCTTTTGGCGAAGCAAAAGAAAGTACGCCCGCCCGCAAGGCGGAACACAGCGGTTGAACAAGCCGCTCAGCCCAGAACAAAGTAGCCAGCCATGCTGAACGCCCTAATCGACTGGTCGGCCAGAAACCGCTTCCTCGTCCTGCTGGCCACACTCTTCATCATCATCGCCGGCATCTGGTCGGTGCTGAAGACCCCGCTCGACGCCATCCCCGATCTCTCCGACGTGCAGGTCATCCTGTACACCGAATTCCCCGGCCAGGCGCCGCAGGTCGTCGAAGATCAGGTTACCTACCCGCTGACCACCGCCCTGCTCTCGGTGCCGAAATCCAAGGTCGTCCGCGGCTTTTCCTTCTTCGGCGCCTCCTTCGTCTACGTCATTTTCGAGGACGGAACCGACATCTACTGGGCGCGCTCCCGCGTGCTGGAGTACGTCAATTCCGTCTCCGGCAAGCTGCCCAAGGGCGTCAATCCGACCCTCGGCCCGGATGCCACCGGCGTCGGCTGGGTCTATCAATACGCCGTGCTGGCCAAGGACAAGACGCTGGCCGAACTGCGCACCTTGCAGGACTGGTACCTGCGCTACCAGCTGGCCAAGGCGCCGGGCGTCGCCGAGGTGGCGAGCATCGGCGGCTTCGTCCAGCAGTACCAGGTCACCGTCGATCCGATCAAGCTGAAAACCTACGGCATTCCGCTGATGCGCGTCGCCGAGGTGATCCGCAATTCCAACCGCGACGTCGGCGGCCGCACGCTGGAAATGGCCGAGACCGAATACATGGTGCGCGGCCGCGGCTATTTGCGTGGCAAGGGCGACATCGAGAACCTGGTCTTGAAGGCGCAGAACGGCACGCCGGTGCGCGTCGCCGACATCGGCCGGGTCGAACTGGTGGCCGACGAGCGGCGCGGCATAACCGAGTTGAACGGCGAAGGTGAAGTGGTGTCCGGCATCGTCATGTCACGGTTCGGCCAGAACGCGCTGGACGTCATCCACAACGTCAAGACCAAGGTCGCCGAAATCAGCGCCGGGCTGCCCGAAGGCGTCAGCATCCAGACCGTCTATGACCGCTCGGAACTGATCGAGCGCGCCATCGCAACGCTCAAGCGCACGCTGGCCGAGGAAAGCCTGATCGTCGCGCTGGTCTGCGTCGTCTTCCTGCTCCACCTGCGCTCGGCGCTGGTCGCCATCATCATGCTGCCGGTCGGGATCCTGGCCGCCTTCATCGGCATGCGGGCGCTGGGTATCAACGCCAACATCATGAGCCTGGGCGGCATCGCCATTGCCGTCGGAGCGATGATCGATGCCGCCATCGTGATGATCGAAAACGCCCACAAGCATCTCGAACGCCTGCAACCGGGCGAATCGCGTAGCGAGGCGATAATCGGCGCCTGTAAGGAAGTCGGCCCCGCCCTCTTCTTCAGCCTGCTCATCATCACCGTCTCCTTCCTGCCGGTCTTTACGCTGGAAGCGCAAGAAGGCCGCCTGTTCGCACCGCTGGCCTGGACCAAGACCTTCGCCATGGCTGCGGCTGCCTTCCTGTCGGTGACGCTGGTGCCGGTTCTCATGCTGCTGTTCATCCGCGGACACATCCGGCCGGAAGCCGAGAACCCGGTAAATCGCTTCCTGATCCGGATTTATCGCCCGATCATCGCCGCCGTGATGAACTGGAAGAAAACGACCATCGCGCTCGCCCTGATCGCCATGGCCGTCAGCATCATCCCAGCCAGCCGGCTGGGCAGCGAATTCATGCCGACGCTCAACGAAGGCACGCTGTTCTACATGCCGACCACGCTGCCCGGCCTGTCGGTGACCAAAGCGGCGGAGTTGCTGCAGACCCAGAACAAGATCATCAAGAGCTTCCCGGAAGTCGCGTCGGTCTTCGGCAAGGCCGGTCGCGCCCAGACAGCCACCGACCCGGCGCCGATGGAAATGTTCGAAACGGTGATCAACCTCAAGCCGGAATCTGAATGGCGCCCCGGCCTGACCACCGACAAGCTGATCGCCGAACTCGACAAGGCACTGCAATTCCCCGGCGTGGCGAATTCCTGGACGATGCCGATCAAGGCACGCATCGACATGCTCTCCACCGGCATCCGCACCCCCATCGGCATCAAGGTCTTCGGCACCGACCTCGTTGAAATGGAGCGACTGGCCAAGGAAATCGAACGCGTCGTCAAGACCGTGCCCGGCACCAGCAGCGCCTTCGCCGAACGCATCACCGGCGGCTTCTACCTCGACATCGTGCCCGACCGCATCGCGCTGGCCCGCTATGGCCTGACGGTTGGCGAGGTCATGGACGTCGTCGCCACTGCCCTCGGTGGCGAAATGGTCACCACCACCGTCGAAGGCCGCGAACGGTTCGGCGTCACTGTCCGCTACCCGCGCGACCTGCGCAGCGACCCGCAGGCCATCGCCCGCGAGGTTCTGGTGCCGGTGCCAGCCGAAATGGGTGCGCCAGCGACCATGATCCCGCTCGGCCAGGTCGCCGAAGTCAAGATCAGCACCGGCGCCCCGGCCATCCGTACCGAAAACGCCCTACTCTCGGCCTACATCTACGTCGACATCCGCGACCGCGACATCGGCTCCTACGTCGCCGAGGCGCGCAAGGCGGTCAATGAGCAGGTCAAATTCACGCCCGGCACCTACGTGACCTGGAGCGGCCAGTTCGAGTACATGGAACGCGCCATCGAGAAGCTCAAGGTCGTCGTCCCGGTCACCCTGCTCATCATCTTCCTGCTCCTTTACCTGAATTTCCGGCGCATCACCGAAACGCTGATCGTCATGCTCTCGGTGCCCTTCGCACTGGTTGGCGGGGTCTGGCTGATGTGGATTCTCGGCTACAACCTGTCGGTCGCCGCCGCCATCGGCTTCATCGCGCTGGCCGGCGTGGCTGCCGAAACCGGGGTGGTCATGCTGATCTACCTCGACCACGCGTGGACGGCCGTGCAGGAAAAATGTGCCTCTGAAGGCCGTCGACCGCAGGCATCCGATCTCTACGCCGCCGTCATGGAAGGCGCCGTCGAACGGGTCCGCCCGAAGATGATGACGGTCACCGCCATCATGGCCGGCCTGCTGCCGATTTTGTGGGGCACGGGCACCGGCTCGGAAGTGATGAGCCGGATCGCCGCGCCGATGGTCGGTGGGATGATTTCTTCAACCATCCTGACCCTGGCGGTGATCCCGGCAATTTACGCCGTGCTGAAACAGCGGCAGATCGGCAACTAGCTCGCCGAGCCGCCGCAGGCATTACATGCCGAGCGAGGCGAGCAGGTCGTCGTTGTCGTTATTCGACGCCGCCGGCTTGGCCGCTGCCGCCGGCTTGGCGTTGGCCTGGGCGATCAGGTCATCCGGATTGGGCACTTCCTCGGGCACGAAGTCGTAAAGCTTGATGAATTCGGTGCGGTCGATGGCCAGTTCCAGATAGAAAATATTGTTGCGGCTGGTGTAGAAGGTCACCCGGCGGGCTTCCGGCTTTTCCAGATTGGTGTCGACACTCAACATCACCTGTTTGTTGAGAACCAGCATCTTCGGCTGGTTTTGCGTGATGTGGGTTTCCAGTTCGCGCGCCACCTTGCCGGTGAAGTCGCCGACGATCTGGTTCATCAGCTCGCCCATGACATTGCTCACTTCATCGGTCGTATGGGAACTGGCCAGATCTTCCTTGGCCATGCCCATGTTGACCATGTAGCTCTCGTACAACTCCATGGCCGCCTGAGCCGAGAAATTGATGACCACCAGGCCGGAGAAGCCACCGTCGAACAGTACGAAGCAGCCGATGTCCGGTTTCAGGCAAGTCTTGGTAATGCGCTGAACCATGCCCGAATAGTGAATCTGGCTATGGGTGGCAACGTTCAGGACCTTGGTCACCGAATTGCACAGGCTCAACAAAATGTCTTCGGTGCCGATTACGACGGGGTTTTCTGGGGTGTTCATAGCTCTGCAATGATCCTGCGCTAGACGGAAAAACGTATGTATAACACAGCACGGATGGATAAAAGCAGCACCAAACGTCATCGCGGGGGCTGTGATCGTTAAAATAGGTCCCTTTTTTGCCTCCCGCGCCCTCATGAGCCCCTCCAGCCCCATCTCTGCCGACGAACTGTCCCCCCTGGCCGATGCCGATACCCAGCGTCTGGCCGCCCGGCTGGCCCAGGACATCTTCGCCGAAGTCTTCCGCCAGGCCTTTACGCCTGACCCCGAGCAACTCGGCAAGGTGCTGCGCGAACTCGAAGCGAAATGCGTCGATTTCTACATGAGCGGCACCGGCGACGAAGCCAAGGCCCTGCGTCTGGCCCTGCTGGTCAGCGGCCTCGACCAGTGGGGCCTGGCCTACACCCAGGCCTTCAAGCTGACCGCCATTCCGGCCCTGACCGCCCTGCTCGGCAGCTTGCGCAGCCGCCTGAACGCCCAGTCCGATGCCTTGTTCCAGCAGAATTTCAACCGCCTCGATCTGATCGAAACCGATGCCATCGACTTCAAGGTCGAGCTGCGGCGGGCCATCCACCTCGCCCTGTGGCACGCCATGGCCGCCTGCGACAGCGCCGACGAGGCCGCAGCCATCGTGCAAACCCTCGGCAGCCTGATGCTGGCCCTCGACCAGCGCATGCCCAATCTCGGCTGGCGCCTGCTGGCCGACGCCCTGGCCCATATCCAGATCGGTCTGCTACGCGATACCGACCAAGTCAGCGACATCGCCAGGGAGGGCACCCAGCAGCTGTTCGCGGCATTGCGCCACGCCCTGCCGCTGGAACGCTACCAGAACATCCTCAGCCACTCCAGCCAGGCCATGCTGGCCTGGCAACAGGCGCGTCGCCCGCCGCCCGCCGCCTGAGCGCAAGACCAAACCAAGGGCATTTCCACGCCAGAGCATCCCGGTTTCGGCAATTTCATAAGCTGAAGAAGGCCTGTTAGCATGGGAACCCTGCAATTTCACCAGACGGCCCCATGACCCATTCGATTCGCCTCGGCCTGATGCCGCCCCTGACCGGCATGGTCGAAATTTACGGCCCGGAAATCGTCTGTGCCGCCCGCATCGCCTGCGAGGAGATCAACGAACAGGGCGGCATCCTGGGCCGGCCGCTGGAACTGGTCATCGAAGACGATGGCAGTCTGCCGGATACCGCCGTTCCAGCCGCCGAACGGCTGATCGACGAGCATGCCTGCGTGGCCATCATCGGCAACCTGCTGTCCAACTCCCGCATAGCGGTCGCCACCCAGGTCGCCGAACCGCGCCGGGTGCCCTTGCTCAACTTCTCGTTCTACGAAGGCAGCATCAGCGGCCGCTATTTCTTCAACTTTGCCGCCCTGCCCAACCAGCAGATCGACAAGATGATTCCGTTCATGGCACGCCGCTATGGGCTGAAAATGTTTTTTGCCGGCAACAACTACGAATGGCCACGCGGCTCCATCGATGCCGCCAAGCGCGCCTTGCAGCGACTCGACGGCGACGTCATCGGCGAGGAATATTTGCCGATCGGTGCCACGCAGGAAGAGATCGACCATCTGCTGGAACAGGTTGCCCGCTCCGGGGCCGATGTGTTCGTCCCCTATTTTGCCGGTAGCGACCAGATCACCCTGCTCACCCGGTTTTCCGAAATGGGCTTGAAGCGCCGCATGGCCGTGGTCATGGGCCATTACGACGAAATGATGGTCAGCCGCCTGCCGGCGCAGGTGCGCGAGGGGTTTTATTCCAGCAACACCTATTTCATGTCGCTGGAAACCACGCAGAACCGGCACTATCTGCAACGACTGATTCGTCAGCCCGGCATCGATGGCATCTGGCCACGCGGCAATGGCGTGCTGACCAATTTCGGCGAAGGCACTTACCTGTGCGTCCACGCCTTTGCCAAGGCTGCTGAAATGGCCGGCAGCCTCGATCCGGAAGCCCTGGTCGAGGCCCTGGAAAATGTACACATCAGTGGGCCGCAAGGCGTCGTCGAAATGGATGCCGACACCCACCACGCCCGGGTCAATAGCTATCTGGCCCGCTGCAATGCCAATGGCAGCTTCGACATCATCGAGAGCTTCGGCTGCATCGCCCCCGTCATTCCCGAGCGCTATCGCGACCAGAGCGAGCTAGCCCGCCTGCACGAATCGCCGCCTACGCCAGCCATTACGGCCCGACTGGCGGCCGAAGTCGGGGCGGCGCGTCACCGTATTGAAACGGCCCAACGCATCCTGTCGATTGCCGACATGGCCATCCTGGCCACCAACGCCGAGGGCGTCATCAGCGAATCGAATCGCAGCGCTCAATTACTCTTCGGGTATAGCGAGGACGACCTGCTCGGCATGTCGGTCCATTTGTTGCTACCCCCGCATTTCCGCCAGCGTCACGCCGAACTGCTTCAGGAATTTGTCGCGGGCGAACAAAACGAACGCCGCATGGCCGGCCGCAACGAAGTCACCGGCTATCGCAAGGATGGCAGTTTCTTCCCGCTCGAGGCCTCGATTGCCAAGTTCAAGAATGGCGACGAATGGCTGCTGGTCGTCACCATGCACGACATCAGCGACCGCAAGAAAGCCGAAGACGAACTGACCCGACGGGCGACCCACGACCCGCTGACCGGACTGCCCAACCGGGCCCTGATCCGGGATCGTCTGGGCAATGCCTTGCACCGCTCGCGCCGCAGCGGCCTGAGCGTCGCCCTGCTGTTCGTTGACCTCGACGGTTTCAAACTGATCAACGATTCGCATGGGCACGAAGCCGGCGACGAGGTGCTCAAAGCCGTTGCCGCCCGCCTGATCGAGCAGGTGCGGCCCGGCGATACGGTGGCCCGCCTGGCCGGCGACGAATTCGTCGTCCTCTGCGAACAGATCGAGCAACCGGCCACCATGTCGGTACTGGCCACGCGGATCAACGATGCCCTGCGCCAACCTGTGGACCATGGCGCAGTCTCGCTCTTCGTCACCGCCAGCATCGGCGTCGCCATCGGCAACGGCAGCACGCATGCCGCCGACGACCTGCTGCGCCATGCCGATACCGCCATGTACGCGGTCAAGGAAAAGGGCCGCGACAGCTGGCAATTCTTTAGCGAATCGCTACAGGAGCAGGCCAGGCAGCGGCTGGCCATCACCAACGGCTTGCGCATGGCGATCGAGCGCAACGAACTGTCCCCGCGCTTCCAGCCTATCGTGGCTGCCGAAAGCGGGCGCATCATCGGTGCGGAACTGCTGCTGCGCTGGCATCCGCCGGAAGGGGAGATCTCGCCGGCGGTATTCATTCCGATTGCCGAAATGACCGGCGCAATCGTTCCGATCGGGGCCTGGGTCTTTCGCCGGGCCTGCGAGGCGGCTGCCGAATGGCGAGGGCGCTGGGGCACGGAGGCGCCCTATGTATCGGTGAATATCTCCGCGCGCCAATTGAACGAAGAAACCCTGGCCCACGACTTTGCCCGGATACTCGAAGAAACCGGCGCCGATCCGGCGCAACTGCTGCTGGAAGTCACCGAAACCTCGCTGATGGCCGATGTCGAGACAAACTTGCGCATCCTCCGCCGCCTGGCCGATCTCGGGTTGTCGGTTGCGGTCGACGACTTTGGCACCGGTTATTCTTCGCTGGCCCAGCTGACCCGGCTCCCGGTCAACGTGCTGAAAATCGACCGCGCCTTTGTCGATGGCCTCGACAAAAGCGAGGAAAGCCGCACCATCATCCGGGCCGTGATTGGCCTCGGTCGGGCGCTGGGCCTCAAGCTGGTCGCCGAAGGGGTTGAAAACGGCGCCCAGCAACGGGAACTGTGCGCTTACGGTTGCGATTTCATCCAGGGCTATTTCTTCCACCGTCCGCTCGAAGAACGCGTTTTCCTCGACACCTACCAGCAAGAACAACTGGCCGAACGCTCCGATAGCCCGGCCCCGCTCCACTTCCTGATTTATGTCAGCCAGGCCAGCCGGCCGGTATCGCCCGACGAACTCGACGCCATCTTGAACAAAGCCCGTTCATTCAATCGGTCGGCCGGTATCTCGGGTTGCCTGGTTTATCAGGACGGCTATTTCATGCAGATGCTCGAAGGCAAGCGGGACGTCCTGTTTGCGCTGCTCGACAAGATCAAGGCGGCCCCCAGTCACCACCACCTGCGCATCGTCATCGAAGGTTCGGCCAAACAGCGGGTCTTTGCCGACTGGGGGATGGTCCTGCGCCATCTGGGAAACAGCTGCAACACCACCGCGCTGCCCGATTTCACGCCCTGGCAACAACGCTGCTACAGCTTTTTCGATCTGGCCGACGATGCGCGCATCTGTTACGCCTACATCACCGCCTACGCCGGCCAGACGGGATTCTCGCAGCGCAAGCAGTAAGCCCTGGACTTACGGGGCGCGGCGCAGCGCCATGTGCGTGGTGATCATTCCCGGAATTTCCTGACCGAGCCCGGTATCGTTCTGGCAGCCGAGCAGCAGGTGCAGCAGGCCGCTGGTGAACGCCCAGGTATCGCGGGCGGCGGCGGCCGGATCGAGTCCCTGGCGTAGCATTCCCTTGTCCGCCGCCCGGCGGTAGATACGCTCGATCTTTTCGAGGAACTCCTGCGCCGGCCGGCCCACTTCTTCCTGCACGCTGGCGAATTCGTCGACGTATTCGCAACGCGAAATCATCACCTCGAACACCTCGCGCACCACCGAGCAATCTTCCAGCACACGGAAAAATTCCTTCAGCGAATCCTCGATGGCATCGAGCGGATTGGCGTAACTTTCGGCGAACAGGATGGCGTCGGTGCGCTCGACCATCGGCGCGAAGACGTGTTCGCGCATGGCGAAGAACAGCTCGGCCTTGTCCTTGAAATGCCAATAGACGGCGCCGCGCGTGACGCCGGCTTCCTTGGCGATCTTCTCCAGCGTCGACCGGCTGACTCCGCACTGGTGAAACACCGTGCGCGCCGAATCGATGATGTCCTGGCGGGTTTTCTCCGCCTCTTCCTTGGTTTTCCTGACCATTTATGCTCTCCGAACGCACTGTTCTGCAGCGCGTCTACGTGAATGTTAAGCGATCCCGGCACTTGCTCGAAATCATTTACATACATTCGTGTTTGTATATAATAACCCGAAACTTTCCTCGATGGAGCAATCCCCATGAACTTCCTTCCCCTGCCCGAGCGCCCCCTTTTCTCGCTGACCGTCGCCGCCCTGAGCCTTGCCCTGCTCGCCGGCTGTTCGGCCGACAAGCCGGCCGCGCCGGTCTTGGGACCGCTGCCGGTGAGCGTGCTCGACATGCAGCCGCAGCGCGTGCCGACTTCGATCGAAGTCATGGCGCAGACCGAAGGCGCCCGCGAAACCGAGGTGCGAGCCCGGGTCGGCGGCATCCTGCTCAAGCGCCTGTACCAGGAAGGCGATGTCGTCAAAGCCGGTCAGCCGCTGTTCCAGATCGACCGCGCCCCTTATGAAATCGCCCTGGCCGAAGCCCGGGCCAGGGCCGACCAGACCCAGCGCGAGATGAACCGGCTGAAAACCCTGATCGAAGCCAAGGCGATCAGCCAGAAGGATTACGACGACGCGAGCTCGAACAACGCCATCGCCCAGGCCGCCCTGCGCCAGGCTGAGCTGAACCTGGCGTGGACGACGGTGACAGCGCCGATGGCCGGCACCAGCGGCCGCGCCGTCAAGTCCGATGGCAACCTGATCGGGACCGGGGCCGACAGCCTGCTCACTTCCATTTACCAGACCAACCCGATGTGGGTCCGCTTCAGCCTGGGCGAAAGCGACCTGGCCAAGTTCCCGGGCGGCCGGGTCAGCGCCAAGGATGTCAGCGGCGTCGAACTGGTCCTGCCCAACGGCCAGGTTTACGCCAAGCCGGGCAAACTCAATTTCCTCGCCTCCAACATCGACCTGACCCTGGGTACGCAGCAGCTGCGTGCCGAATTCGACAACGCCGACAACCAGCTGGCGCCCGGCCAGTTCGTCCGCATCCGCCTGCTCACCGGCGAGCGCGACGGCGTCTTCCTGGTGCCGCAGTCGGCGGTCATCCAGAGCGAACAGGGGCCGCTGGTCATGCTGGCCGGCCCGGACAGCAAGGTGGCGCCGCGCCCGGTACAGGCCGGCGAGTGGCGCGGCAAGGACTGGGTCATCCTGGGTGGCTTGCAGGCCGGCGACAAGGTCATTGTCGACAACCTGATGAAGCTGCGCCCGGGCGCCCCGGTCGCCCCGCACGCGGCCGGCGAGAAGCCGGGTGCGCCGGCCCCGGCCAAGGATGGCGCCGCTGCCCCAGCCAAGGAAACCGCAGCGGCTCCGGCCAAGCAGGGTTAAGGAGCGGCCATGTCGAAATTCTTCATCAACCGGCCGATTTTCGCCTCGGTCATCTCGATCATCATCGTCATCGCCGGCCTGGTCGCCTCGCAAGTGCTGCCCATCGCGCAGTACCCGCAGATCGCGCCGCCGACCGTGCTGATCACCGCCACCTACCCGGGCGCTTCGGCCGAAACGCTGGCCCGCACCGTCGCCGCGCCGATCGAGGAACAGTTGAACGGGGTCGAAGGCTTGTCCTATTTCACCTCGTCGGCCTCGGCCAACGGCTCGGTGACCATCACCGCGACCTTTGATGTCGGCAGCAATGTCGATATTGCCGCAGTCAACGTCAATAACCGGGTAAAAGCCGCCGAACCGCGCCTGCCGGAAGAAGTGCGGCGCAACGGGGTCATCGTCCAGAAGCGCTCGAACGACATCCTGCAAGTCATCGCGCTGGAGTCGGACAAGGGCCGCTACAACACGCTGTTCCTGTCCAACTACGCCAGCCTGAACATTGTCGATGAGTTGAAGCGGGTCAAGGGCGTCGGCGACGTGACCATTTTCGGCGCCCAGGACTACTCGATGCGCGTCTGGCTGAAACCGGACCGTATGGCGCAACTGGGCCTGACTACCAGCGACATTTCGACGGCGATCAAGGCGCAGAACGCCCAGAACGCCGCCGGCAAGATCGGCCAGGAACCGGCGCCGGCCGACCAGATGCTGGTCTATACGGTGACCGCCAAGGGCCGCCTGCTGACGCCGGAGGAATTCGGCAATATCGTCATCCGGGCCAGCGGCCCGGGCGGCGTGCTGCGCCTGAAGGACGTAGCGCGCATCGAACTGGGTGCCTACAGCTACGACCAGAGCGTCACGCTGGACGGCCAGCCGACCATCGCCATGGGCGTTTTCCTGCAAACCGGGGCCAACGCGCTGGAAGTGGCGGAAAAGACCACGGCCCGCATGGACGAATTGAAGAAAAAATTCCCCGAGGGCATGAATTACATCATCCCCTTCGACACCACCCGCTTCGTCTCGGCGTCGATTACCGAAGTCACCCACACCCTGATCGAAGCCATGCTGCTGGTGCTGGCCGTCGTCTACCTGTTCCTGCAAAGCTGGCGCGCCACGTTGATCCCGATGGTCGCCGTGCCGATTTCGCTGATCGGCACCTTCGCCGGCCTGTGGCTGTTCGGCTTCTCGATCAACACCCTGACCCTGTTCGCCATGGTGCTGGCCATCGGTATCGTCGTCGACGACGCCATCGTCGTGCTGGAGAACGTCGAGCGGCTGATGGCCGAGGAGAAGCTGTCGCCGAAGGATGCGGCGATCAAGGCCATGCAGCAGGTGCAGGGGGCGCTGGTCGCCATCGTGCTGGTGCTGGTCTCGGTCTTCGTGCCTGTGGCTTTCCTGGGCGGCATCGCCGGCCAGCTGTACAAGCAGTTCGCCGTCACCGTCGCGGTCGCCGTCGTGCTGTCCGGCGTCGTCGCGCTGACCCTGACCCCGGCGCT
>Ga0316605_10000695_pt1 | contig 21973 bp, 16 predicted proteins | sample OWC_soil_day20_n_FD_207666 | JGI IMG/M metagenome (GOLD analysis project Ga0316605, IMG submission 207666) | Wetland soil microbial communities from Old Woman Creek delta, Ohio, United States - OWC_soil_day20_noCT | ecosystem: Environmental > Terrestrial > Soil > Wetlands | place: USA: Ohio...
GCTTCAGAACACTGTTAAACAGGTTCGATTTTACTCTATCCAGCTGGAGCAGTTTCAATTTTATTGGCTTTATCGTCTTGTTATTGAAGAAAATTAACAAAAACAAAAAGTCAAGATGACTTCATAAAAAAACACGATTAATATTGTGATTAAACTGTAAAAATAGTTGTAAATTCGCAGAGTTGTTTACCTGTTCTGCTTCATCCGGTGTCACCATGCTCGCTTTCCCTTATTTCGCGTGGGACGGTCATTATATAATTTTTCAGGCTAAATCTCATCCTTGCTTTTTGGTTTTATTTCCTTGGTGCTACAAGTTTTCCCTTAAATCCTTTAAATGATCTTACATTATGAGACCTGTTTATCCCATTTATCTGAAAAACAAGCATTTATTTACCTTACTGTTTTGTTTCCTCACGTTATCGCCGGCGCTGGCTGTTAAAAACATTACGTTCTCGGTGAATGTAAGCCTGCTGGTAAATCAAAGTAAATTTAATCCGGCTACCGATGGAATTTTTATCCGCGGCACATTCAACAGCTGGGAAACCACTACCCCGCTCACTGCTGCCGGTAATGGCGTTTACTCCGTGACAATACCCCTGGCCGACAACAACTGGCAGGAATACAAATACTTCATCAATACAGCCGGAGCCGACAACAGCGGCTGGGAAACGAATTTTCCGATCACCACGAGCGGCAACAGACGTATTTACATTGGTGAAAAGGATCTGACGCTGGCAACCGTATATTATAATGACGGCGAAATGGATCAGCTGAAAAGCACCCCGCACTTCAACATCTATTATACTGCGAATGAAAAGAACTATATCGATGAATTTGCATCGCGGATAGAGATATGCTATTCGAACATGTCCAACGCGCTGCAAAATTTCCCGGCTTCAAAAGCTTCCATTTACCTGTACAAAGACCTGGATCAGCTTCATCTGGTATGCGGATATCCCGAGAACGGGCCGGGTTCTATCGGTTCGGCCTGGGGTTCGGGTCTGATCACGATGGTGGGACCATCGGCATTCGGACTGGACGGTGCCCTCGGCTTATTCAGCCATGAATATACCCATTGCCTCATTGCCTCGAAAACCAAAGTAACCCTACCTGCCTGGCTCAACGAGGGTGTGGCATCGTACTACGGCAATAATTTTTCGACCAAGGACTGGATTAAATACGAGATGAATCAACAGGGAAAACCCCTCATTGCCAATGTATTTGACGGAAGTATGGGTTATGCCTATTCGTCCATCGTGGCTTATTACATCATCAAAACCAAAGGTGAAGCGGCTATGGCAAAATTTATCGAAAACATGAACTATGCCGACATCGGGTATGCCAATCTTGAAGCGTTGCAAGCCGACTGGTGGAACTTTCTGGATGTGTACCTCGATTATGAGACCAAGGTTCAGGTGAAATTTTCGGTAGATATGGCCGATATGATTGGCAGTGAATATTTTAATCCCGCTTCCGATAAGGTTTTTGTTAATCTGCACCGGAATATATACGACTGGTATTCCACTCCAATGACCCTCGAAAGCGGAACAATCTATTCCGTTACGGTACCCTTAAACCGCTATAATTTCTTCGATTACCGGTTCTCGACCAATTCGCCCACAGCGCCTAACGGAGGTTACGAGCTGAAAGTGAACCAAACAGTAGCCGGAATCAGATTGCTGGATGTGGTGAATTCGAATATAACGCTTCCTGCCGTAAAGTTCAGTTCCGACGCGGTGAGCGGACTGAATATGACGCAGATTAACAACAAAATAAAGGTACTGAAAGTACAGGGAAAACCCTGGACAACTCCCGGTTTCTCAACATTTAAATACGCTTTCAACGTACTGACACCGACTGAATTCAATGCTCAGAAACCCGCCGACGCGCTGCCATTCGACTGCGGATTTGTATCGGCTGACGGAACGGTACATGTAAGCACTCCGACAACAGCCGCGCAACTGGCTGTATTTAAGGATATCAACAAAGCGGCACTCTATTATTTATGTCAGTCTTATCTGTATTATTACTATCAGACCACCGGTTTGCCACTGCTGCTGAAAGTGGGCTTCCCGGCTTATGAAGCAAGCCTCGACCCGACCGATACGGATGTGGAAAATGCCGTCAACAGCTATGGTGGTTCCTTTGCCAACTTCGGTCTGCTGAACAACGCCACCACCTTCACCCAGAATAACGGCTGGACGATCGCGTACGCCTTCGCTGAATTTATGAGCGCCTATAAAAACTGGGGGTTCCCTATGATCATCAACGTCACGGCTGCTTCGTTCGACGCTGCTCCGGGATGGTATCAGACCGATAACCTTCAGGGTCTGCTCGATGACTTCAACCGGTATATCCAGGCTCGTTTTCTGGAAACAAATGAATCTTCGCGTATTAAACTGATGCAGGAGACAGAGCATTTTCGGATTTATACCCGGCAGCGCGAGGCTGATGTAAACTTCCCCTTTCTGCCCAATACGCTGGAAAATGCTTACTCTGAATACTCCTCGAATTACGATGTCAAAGCGTATGGCAAACTGACAGCATTTACCCTGTCGGATTGTACCGACGCGATTATCGAAGGAATTTCGTGCGATCCAAACGGCACCGGTATTGGTGGAACAGCATGGCCCACGGGTCTTCACTTCGGATGCGGAAAAACGGAGGCCACGAAAAACGAAGTGATTAGTCTGTCAAGGCACGAACTGGCGCACGCGTTCCAGGGATTTATGCCCATTGGGGAAGGCACCCAGTGGCTGGGTGAAGGATTTGCATTCTTTTCGGACGGAGGTCCCTTTAATGCCGATTTCTCCAACCTGAATATGGGTTCCGGTTTCTGGAAACAATTGCTGGCTTCTTCGCTCGAACGGGGAACCACCTTCTTCGGGCATCGGCCTACTTACGAAGACACCAAAGTGTACCCGGGCTACACGACCGATTACGGATACAAGTATCTGGGATGGTATCTGAATGATTTTATTTACCGCAAAGGCGGTTACAAGGCTGTGAAAGACGTGCAGATGGGCGATTTGGAAGGATACAGGAAAATTGGTTATCCGTCCGGACAAGCCATCATGGATGCCATGTATTTCGACTTCGATGTCCGGGTTCGGGATAAGAAAGTGGTAACTCTGCTCACACCTTCGGCGAACGTGGATGAGGATCAGCCAACAGTAAACTTCAGCTGGACACCGCTGGACGCGTCGGTTAAACTGGATGTGATGATTTCGACCGACAAGGGGGAAACCTGGACAACCATCGCCCAGAATACCACCGCCACCTCGTGCAGCTGGAATGCGGGAGAATTCAAAGGGGAATTTCTGGTCAAATTCATGGCACCTGAGATTTTCAACCACCAGACAACCTATGGACCATTCTACAAAATTAACCTGGCAAAACCAGCCATCAGTTTTCCCAACGGAACCGAATACCTCATCGCCGGTGATACGGTGAATATTAGCTGGACAAAAACCACTATTCCACAATATAAAATCGAATACTCAGGCGATAACGCTGCACACTGGTCAACGGTCGCTGCTTCCTGCCCCACAACGGCTCTGGTGTATGCCTGGATTGTTCCTGGAACGGCTTCCGGTCAGTGTAAAATCCGAATTTCGGACACTTCAAACCAGGCTACGAACGATGAGAGCGATGCCTGCTTCACTATACTGCAACACAACGACATCGGCGGTCCCTATCTGTATGATAAAAATACCGTTGCCCTGCTGCATTTCGACAACGATTTGAAAAACCGCTCCGCGCTTTCGGGACATGCCAACGGCGCAACAGAAAATCTGACTTCCGATGCAGGGTTACTCCCCGATTTGGGTAAATGCCTGAAAACAACAAATCCGGTTACTGTTCCTCATCACACAAATCTGAACCTGAGCGGCGACTGGACCATAGAAATGTGGATGAAGCTCACAAGTTACAGCACGGGCGATATGTACCTGCTCACCAAACCGGGCGATACGGATGCTTATTTCGCGAATTACACGCTGAGTATCAATCCCTGGTGGGGAAATATATTTTATACGTTCCTGTTCAGCAATACCCCGGCACGTATCGGACTGACCTCTATCACACCGGCGCTCAACGAATGGTATCATGTGGCTTTTATCCGAGATACAAAAAAATCGGAATTACGCCTGCTGATACATGACAGAAACCGCACGCTGATATCCGATCAGTCGTCAGCATACAACGATACGGGGATGCTGCTGAACTCCAAAGACATAATCATCGGCCAGGGAGTGAACGGCTACATCGACGAAGTCCGGATCAGTAATATTGTCCGGTCGTTCAGCACCTCCGGCGTTCATTCACCCAAAGCAGACAACATGCTGTCCGTGTATCCGAACCCGACAAAAGGTATTGTAAGAATAGAGTTGCAACCGGATGCCACCGCCGCGGAAATACGCGTATTCAACACAGCAGGACAAACGATATTCAGCAAAACGATAAGCCATGTTACCGAATGTACGATTGATCTGACAGCTGTAAAAAAGGGAATTTATTATATTCACGTACGAGAAACAGGTAAGCCTACGCGAACAGCGAAGCTGATCATTCAATAAAAGAATAACCGTTTATGAAACCGAGAATTATTATGATTTCATTCCTAAGCTTGTTGTGCAATATAGCAGCAGGTCAGGAAAAAACCTATTACGATGCATAGGGAAAGAGGGTTAAAAATATCAAACATGCAGTAAGCTATTCTACTTGTGAAAATGCAATATTGGGGAATGATACGATAATTACAGAAACTATGTATTATCTGTCGGGTCAGAAGAAATCGGTTAGCTCCTATATGAGAAAATTCTCAGAAAAAGGAAAACAAATAGCAGAAAAACCAACCGGAGAGAAATGCGAATGGTTCGAAAACGGGAATAAACGCCTGAAAGCATTCTATCAGGACGGACAAAAAGAGGGTGAGTTCTGCACCTTCTGGCTCAACGGCAAGAACAGGAGAAAAGACCGATATGAAATGGGTAAACTGATTGAAGGCAATTGTTTCGATTCGCTCGGAAACAAACTCCCTGACTACTTTCCCTACGAAACAATACCCCGGTTTCCCGGAGGCGACCGGAAGCTAATTGAATATCTGATTTCGGAAGTAAGATATCCTCCGAAAGCCTTTGAGAATAAAATTCAGGGAAGAGTTTTGGCTGAGTTTTACGTAGAACCTGACGGATCAGTCTCGGACATCAGAGTAATAAAAAGTGTTAATTACTATCTTGACCTCGAAGCCATCAGAGTTATAAAAAAATGCCAGACTGGTTACCAGGAACACAGGAAGGTCAAAAAGTGAGAGTGAAATTCACTCTTCCGATATCATTTGCTTTTTAAATAGAAAACAGATGTAAATATTTAGTGTGGTATTTATGCTAAGCGCTTATAGTGATGTATTCATCATGTGGAAGGAACTAATTTAATTCCATTTATCCTTTGGAATGGTTTTAAATGCATGTGATTTCGACCAGTTCAGTCAACATCATGCCTACTCCCGTCATGCACAACATCCCCATAACGTTAATCCCAAAACGGATCAACTTAAAAGTTATATCTTTGCAGCAAATTAACGTGAGTTCGATATAAAAATACATTTAACCTATTCAGATACAATTGTCTGTATTCCCGCAGGGAATCAATATCCATAAAAAAAGGTTATTAAATAAATTAATTGGTATAGGCGCTTAGACCGCCCACTATTTTTTGTAATTGCTACTTTTGTAGCATGAGTCAACGAAATCAATTTTTAGGTGTGAATTCAATTAAGTTTCACAAAGCATTTTCAACAGATGAAGATTGTTATCGCTATTTATCAGAGATAAAATGGGATAAAGAATATCAATGCAAAAAATGTGGTCATACAAAATTCTATAAGGGTGTTAGACCTTTTGCAAGACGATGTATGAAATGCAAATATGATGAAAGTCCGACTGCCGGAACGATGTTTGATAAATGTAAGTTTCCATTGCTTTTGGCTTTTCATATAGTATTTAAGATAAGCACAAAGAAGAAAGGAATGTCAACTTTGGAGTTATTTCAAGAATTTGAATTACGTCAAAAGACTTGCTGGGAGTTCAAATGGAAAATTCAACAAGCTATGGCAAGCAGTAAACTTCATCCTATCAGCGGAATAGTTCATGTTGATGAATTCTATATCGGCGGAGAGGAAGAAGGCAAACAAGGTCGAAGTAAAGGTGATAAGAAACTCGTCATAGTCGCCTTGGAAATAGTTCCTGGTGGAGTTGGACGTGCTTATGCACAATGTATCGACAATGCTTCATCTAATTCATTCAAACCTTTCTTTGAAACATATATTGGCAAAGAAGCTACAATCATAACAGACGAATGGAGAGGATATATTCCTTTGAAAAAGAATTATCCCAATCTCCAACAAATTAAATCTGAGAATGGAAAGAGCTTTCAAGACATACATATTCACATTATGAATCTCAAAGGTTGGCTCAGAGGAATTCATCACCATTGCAGCAAAGAGAGGCTTCAAGGATACCTTGACGAGTACCACTTTAGGTACAATAGACGCTCAAATATGGAGACAATCTTCGATTTACTCATAAGAAAGATGGTTTTAAAAGAACCTATACGTTTATAATCAACAAATTAAATAGGGCGGTCTAAACGCCTATACCAATTTAATTTATTTAATAAGCAATTTCTATTGATATCAATTCCCTACGGGAAATGAACCAATACAAAAACACGCTTTCTATTGATATTTAAGTCCTAACGGACTATTTCTTATGTCGAACTCACGTTAAATTACACTATCAAATAACGACAAACAGCTTATTAAAATTCATTATTAAAAAAGAACATCAGCATGCAGTCCGAAGATCTGTCGAAACAAATGCGTTTCATAAAGGAAATTGACAAAATCAAATACATACTTCGCAGGACGAAACTGTTTAACAGCGACCGGCCGGAAAACGACGCGGAGCATAGCTGGCACCTGGCAATGATGACAATTGTCCTTGCCGGATATTCTGACACTCCCGTTGATGTTCTTAAAGTGCTTAAAATGGTTTTGATACACGATATCGTTGAGATTGACGCCGGTGATACCTTTATTTATGACACACAGAAAAGTCATACGAACACCGAAAACGAAACGATTGCAGCCAAACGAATTTTCGGACTCTTGCCGCATGAACAAGCCAAAGAACTAATCGCTATCTGGCAGGAATTTGAAGAAGGACAAAGCAATGAGGCTAAATTCGCGAAGACGATGGACAGGCTCGAACCACTCCTTCAGAACACCTCAAACAATGGCGGCACCTGGCGGGAATTCGATGTTGATTACAGCAAGGTGTACGAGAAGAAGAAAGTCATGAGGGAAAGCTCGGCCTCATTGTGGAGTTACGCTGAAAACCTGATCAATGAAAGCGTGGACAAAGGAATACTGAAAAAGAAAGAGATAAACTGATGCCAACTGTAAGCAGTCAGAATCCATCAAGAATAAGCCCGGCAGCACAGAATAAATAAAGGTAAGAAAGTAATATATATCCCAAAGATTAGCTTTATAAAAAAATAAATGAACTGGATAATTTTAATAATAGCAGGACTTTTTGAAGTAACATTTGCTTTCTGTTTAGGAAAAGCGAAGGAAACAACGGGGAACGAGATGTACGGTTGGTATATTGGCTTCTTTATCGCGCTTTGTTTAAGCATGACACTGTTGATCAAAGCAACCCAAACGCTGCCAATCGGGACAGCTTATGCTGTGTGGACTGGAATAGGAGCTGTCGGAACAGCTCTAGTCGGAATTTTCATATTCAAAGAATCCGCGACTTTCCTGCGATTACTTTTCCTGACAACATTAATCGGTTCAATAATAGGACTTAAAGCCGTATCGCACTAATACAACAGAATTGAATAGTTTAGATAACTACTAAGTTTCAATAAACTTTAATATTGGTGTCCGGTATTAATCATTCAAGCGAGTATATGTTATTGAAAATCCGAAAAATATACATTACATCGGATTTAGGGCTCAATTTTGGTATCTCTCTCTCTTTCCGCCTTAGAGAAAAAGCGTTAAGAAAATTGCAGTAGTGAAGCGGTTAAAAAGCGTCCTTGTTTGACAATCCGCCTACTGGCGGAGAGGAGTTTGGACGCTTTGAGCGAAACGCAGACAATTTTTAGCTTTTTATCGACAGCGGCGGCCTTTTTTGTTTACTTTTTGGGGCTGAAGCCAAAAAGTAAAAGCCTGTCCGGCTTGAGGACAATAAGATTAATTTTTTATCAGACAAACAATAAAACTTTTACAGAAAAATAAAAAGGCACTTCCAAATTTCGGAGATGCCTTTTCACTTATATATTGCTATCAATAAAATTAATATCTGTAATGTTCGGCTTTATACGGTCCGTCGGGGCTCACGCCGATGTATGCAGCCTGTTCAGGAGTAAGGCGGGTAAGTTTTACGCCGAGTTGATCCAGGTGCAGACGGGCAACTTCCTCATCAAGGTGCTTAGGCAGACGGTAAACGCCAACTTCATAATTTTTAGTATAAAGTTCGATCTGAGCCAGTGTCTGATTGGTAAATGAGTTGCTCATCACAAACGAAGGGTGACCGGTAGCACATCCCAGATTGACCAGACGTCCGTCGGCAAGAAGCAGAAGGCTGTGACCGTCGGGGAAAATATATTTGTCCACCTGTGGTTTGATGTTTACGTGGCTGATACCGTTGTATTTTTTCAGTTTGTCCACCTGTATTTCGTTGTCGAAATGTCCGATATTGCACACAATGGCTCCGTCCTTCATCTGTTCCATATGTTCTATGCGGATGATATCGCGATTGCCGGTTGTGGTTACATACACATTGCCTTCGGGCAGCGCGTCTTCCACCGGACACACTTCGAAACCTTCCATAGCAGCCTGCAAAGCGCAGATCGGATCGATTTCTGTCACCAGTACACGGGCACCATAAGCTCTCATGGATTTAGCGCAGCCTTTACCCACATCGCCATAACCGCAAACTACGACCACTTTACCGGCAAGCATGATGTCGGTAGCGCGTTTGATACCATCGGCAAGCGACTCGCGGCATCCGTAGAGGTTATCGAATTTTGATTTGGTCACCGAGTCATTCACATTGAAAGCAGGGAACAGCAGCGATCCCTCTTCGAGCATCTGATAGAGACGATGCACTCCGGTGGTTGTTTCTTCGGACACGCCGCGAATTTCAGGCGCCATGCGGTTCCATATACCATTGTCTTCCTGCAATACGTCTTTCAGAATAGCGAGCAACTCGCGTTCATCCTCACCGTCAACGGATTTGTCGAGTACGACCGGATTTTTTTCGGCTGCCGCACCCACGTGAATCATCATGGTAGCATCGCCGCCATCGTCAACAATCACGGTTGGTCCCTGATGTCCTTCGAATGTCAGCGCCTGGAGTGTACACCACCAGTATTCCTTGAGTGTTTCGCCCTTCCAGGCAAAAACCGGAACACCTGCGGCAGCAATCGCGGCAGCGGCATGATCCTGTGTGGAATAAATGTTACAGCTGCACCAGCGAACTTCAGCACCCAGTTCCACCAGTGTTTCAATCAGTACGGCAGTCTGGATGGTCATGTGCAGCGAACCCATGATTCGGGCTCCTTTCAGTGGTTTTTCGGCGCTGTATTTCTGGCGGATTGCCATCAAACCCGGCATTTCCTTTTCGGCTAACTCAATTTCTTTTCGTCCAAAATCAGCCAGCGTAATATCGGCTACTTTGTACGGTAATGTTGCAAATGTATTCATTTTGATGTTGTTCTGTTAAGTTTAGAGATTGCAAAGGTAGCATATTTTTTTGTCACAGGAAACTGCAGGCTTTTTTATCGACATAAACTTCGGTATCAGGCAGTGACATGATGTGAAAAGCTGGATATTGCTCAGCAATTGGTTCTTTGTGGAAAATGTTTCTTAAAACGTCCGATTTGGATTTGCCGGTAATCAGAAATACTCGCTGCTTCGCGGCACGGATGACACCACCGGTGAGTGTGATGCGCCCCTGATCGCTTTGGGGATGCCTTACAGCAGCTACGGTTTCACGGGTGTACAATAGCGACAGCATATCGGGGAAAATGGATGCCGTGTGTCCGTCGTCGCCCATGCCCAGGAGCACCAGATCAAACACAGGTATTCCGTTGTTCAGAGGTAATTCAGTAGCAAGCAGCGACTGATAGCGTAAAGTTTCAGTCATCGGGTCATTTTCGCCCTTTATCCGAAAGATATTTTTGTCAGGAACGAGTTCCGTTTTCAGCAAATTTCCGTACATCATGCCGTAGTTGCTGTCCTTATCCGACGGAGGTACACAGCGCTCATCGACCCAGAAAATCCGCAGGGCTTTCCATTGCACTTCAGTGGCAAATTCAGCTGCTAAAATCCGAAACAATAGCCCCGGAGTATTTCCTCCGGACAACGCCACATTGAAATACTGCTTCCTGCCAGCCTGCCGGTTTATGTTTTGAACCATAAAACTAGCTACCGCGCATGCTGTTTCTTCGGGTGTATTAAACACATGAATTTTTTCTCTCATTGGTTATTACTGCATTTAAATTTCCCGCAGGGCGAAATCCATTTAATCGCCTTATTATCAAAAAGTTGGTTTGATTCAACAGGTCCCCAGGTATTGCTTTCATAGAAATACAGTGGAACATCGGGATTGTCCTTCCAGACTTTAAGTATCGGATCCACAAACTTCCAGCTGGCACGTACCGCATCGGCACGGGCATAGAGGGTTGAATCGCCAATCATACAATCCAACAGTAAACGCTCATAGGCTTCGGGTATTTTTGTTTGCGCCAGATCAGAATAATGAAAATCCATATTCACATTCTGAACCTTATAACCTGCGCCCGGAATTTTCATGCCAAAATCAACAGCAATACCGGCATCGGGATTAATCCTGAGCGTTATTTTATTGGCAGACTGACTGATGTTCGCTTGCTTAAATAGTTGAAGAGGTGCCGGTTTCAGATAGATAACCACTTCTGTAACCCGTTCGGGCAACCGTTTTCCGGTACGGATATAAAAAGGCACATCGCCCCAGCGCCAGTTATCCACAAAGACTTTCATCGCCACATATGTTTCTGTTTTTGAGCCGGGCGCAACGTCTTTTTCCTGCCGGTAGCCCTGAATGAGTTCATCGTTGTAGGTAGTTTGCAGATACTGTCCTCTGATGACGTACTTCTCCACCTCTTCTTCACTGATGGGACGCAAAGCCTGCAGCACTTTCACACTTTCGTTGCGTATAGAATCTGAATCAAACACAGCAGGAGGTTCCATGGCCACAATAGCCAGTACTTGCAGCAGGTGATTCTGAATCATATCGCGCATGGCACCCGAGGTATCGTAGTATCCTCCCCGCTTGCCGACACCGATATTTTCGGCGGAAGTAATTTCCACGCGGTCCACATAGCGGCGGTTCCAGATTGGTTCGAAAAAACCATTGGAAAAACGGGTGACCATAATGTTCTGAACCGTTTCCTTGCCCAGATAATGATCAATGCGATAAATCTGATGTTCGCCGAAACCATGATGCAACTTCTGGTCAAGTTCAACCGCCGAATCGTAACTGTAACCGAAGGGCTTTTCGACGACAATTCGCTTCCAGCCATCCTCTTCTTTATTCATGCCATAACTGACCAGATGTGAGGCAACAATCTCGTACATAAACGGAGGAATGGAAAAATAGTAAATGATGTTGCGTGGAATATCCAGACTGGTACAAACCTCATCGATGCAGGCGTTCAATCCGGCAAAATCTTCCTTTACTTTATTATTGACCGGTTTATAGTACAATAATTTCAGAAATTTTGTCAGTTTTTCGGGATTCTTTCCGGCCGTCTGAGGTGCATAAACGGTTAATTGCTCTTTGATTTCCTGCCTGAATGTTTCCTCCGTTTTTGGATCGCTTCCGGAACCTATCACAACGAATTTCTCCGGTAACAGATTATCATAAAACAAGTTAAACAGTGCAGGAAGCAATTTACGGTGCGATAAATCACCGTTAGCGCCAAAAATAACCAACACCTGATTATCGGTTGTGTTTCCGGGTCTCATGTTTGTATTATCGTTCATGTTGAATGGTTTTTACATTTCAAACTAATAACGAATTTTCTTCCGGATTGTTTAAATTTTGCCAAATTTACAGTGACAGTTTCCGAAAATCTGCCATTCTGTCAGTCTAACGCGATTGGCATCCTATTTGCAAACCGAAAAACATGCTGACGACAAGCGGCAAGTTTCACACAAAGCGGACAATTAACAATAATAAAACATATAATTTATGGCAAAAGGAAACATAGGGGTAACAAGTGACAATATCTTCCCCGTTATCAAGAAATTTTTGTACAGTGATCATGAGATTTTTCTGCGTGAAATTATCTCCAATGCCGTTGATGCTACCCAAAAACTGAAAACACTGGCAGCAGTGGGCGAATTTAAAGGCGAACTGGGCGACCTCACCATTCGTGTGCATGTTGATCCGAAGAAGAAGAAACTGACGGTTTCGGACCACGGTATCGGGATGACAGCCGAAGAACTTGATAAATTCATCAACCAGATTGCTTTCTCGGGCGCCGAGGAATTTCTGGAAAAATACAAAAATGACGCGCAATCCATCATCGGACATTTCGGACTTGGTTTTTACTCTTCGTTTATGGTTTCGAAAAAGGTTGAAATCTTTACCCAATCGCACAAAGAGGGAGCTGTAGCTCAGCACTGGTCGTGTAACGGCGACCCCGAATACACGGTGGAAGATACCATCAAAGCCGATCGCGGTACAGATATCGTGATGCACATTGACGACGATAACGCTGACTATCTGGAAGAAAACAAAATCACCGAACTGCTCAACAAATACTGCAAATTCCTTCCGGTTGAAATTGCATTCGGGAAACAAAAAGAATGGAAAGACGGCAAACAGGTGGAAACCGACAAGGACAACATCATCAACGATGTGAACCCTGCCTGGGTGCGTAAACCCGCCGATCTGAAAGACGAAGATTATGACAAATTCTACCACGATCTGTTCCCAATGAGCGACGAACCGCTATTCCACATTCACATGAACGTGGATTATCCGTTCAATCTGACCGGTATCCTTTATTTCCCTAAAATAAAAAACAACATCGATATTCAGCGGAACAAAATTCAGCTTTACTGCAATCAGGTATTTGTGACTGATCATGTAGAAAACATCGTTCCCGAATACCTCACCCTGCTTCACGGGGTAATCGACTCACCGGACATTCCGCTGAACGTCTCACGCAGCTACCTGCAGAGCGATGCCAATGTAAAAAAGATATCGTCGCATATCACCAAAAAAGTGGCTGACCGGCTGAACGACATCTTCAAATCGGACCGTGAACAGTTTGAACAGAAATGGGATGACCTGAAACTCTTCATCCAGTACGGAATGCTGAGCGATGAGAAATTCTACGAACGTGCCGAAAAATTCGCGTTGCTTAAAAATGTGGATGGCAAATACTTCACCTTCGAAGAATACAAACAACTGATCGAAGGCAATCAGAAAGATAAGGAAGGCGAACTGATTTACCTCTACACAACCAACAAAGATGAACAGTTCACTTACCTCGAAGCAGCCAAAGCCAAAGGTTACGATGTACTGCTCATGGACGGACAGCTGGATGTTCACGCTATCAGCCAGTTCGAACAGAAATTCGAAAAAACACGCTTCGTACGTGTGGACAGCGATGTAATCGATAAACTGATACGTAAGGAAGATACCGGTAAAGTTGAACTTACCGACGACCAGCGGGATGCACTGATCACCATCTTCGACTCACAATTGCCGCCGATGGATAAAACCAATTTCATCGTAACCTTCGAAAAACTTTCACCCGATGCAAATCCGGTGTTCATCACCCAAAACGAGTTTATGCGCCGTATGAAGGAAATGTCGGCTATGCAGGGCGGTGGTATGATGAATTTCTACGGCGAGATGCCCGACAGCTACAACCTGGTAGTAAACACTGCTCACCCGCTGATCGAAAAGCTGCAGCAGGAAGAACAGGAAGCCACCGAAGCGGAAGTACTGCCGTTTACTGCACAGCTGGGTGAACTAAAAAACCGTCAAACTGCACTTAATGACAGTCACAAAGGCAAAAAAGACGAAGAAATACCCTCAGCTGAAAAAGAAGAACTGGACAGCCTGCAACAGAAAATTGATGAACTGACCGAAAGCAAAAAAACAGTTTACAAAACCTTTGCATCAGGTTATAAAGTGGTGGGACAACTCATCGACCTGGCACTGCTTTCCAACAATATGCTGAAAGGTGAAGCGCTGGCTAAATTTGTAAAACGGAGCATTGAAATCCTGTAGTTTTTATTCCGTAAAATTGCATTAAAATACAAATACAGACTTTAAGACACTAAGAACACTGTCCGGGAGCTGATTTTCCATCTTCTTTACAGGTTCTTAGTGTCTTATTGATTATTTTCACCAAAATAATCGTTACTTTTGCAACTTATACTTAATAATATTTGCCTGATGAAACCATTTGATGTTTATCCGCTTTTTGATATTGAAATAACTAAAGGAGTAGGATGTTATACCTACGATAAGGAAGGAACAGAATACCTCGACATGTACGGCGGACATGCCGTCATTTCTATCGGTCATTCACACCCGTATTATATCCAGAAGATGGAGGAACAGATGGAGAAACTGGTTTTTTATTCCAATTCAGTACAGAATTCGCTCCAGGTTAAACTGGCTGAAAAGCTCGGGAAACTCTCAGGATATGAAGATTACTCGCTTTTTCTTGTTAATTCGGGAGCAGAAGCCAACGAAAACGCGCTGAAACTTGCTTCCTTTCACACCGGCAGAAAAAAAGTGGTTGCCTTTGGCAAAAGCTTTCACGGCAGAACATCCGCAGCTGTACAGGTGACCAACAATCCGAAAATTGTTGCTCCGGTCAACGAAGGTGTTCTGGTTGATTTTCTTCCTTTGAATGACATAAACGCTGTACGTGAAGCCTTGAAAAACAACGATGTATGCGCAGTTATCATCGAGGGCATTCAGGGTGTGGGCGGCATCCAAATTCCGCAAACGGATTTTCTCAAATCGCTTCGTGAAGCATGTACAGCAACCGGAACGATGCTTATCCTCGACGAAATCCAGTCGGGTTACGGACGTAGCGGAAAATTCTTCGCCCATCAGCACGCGGGTATTCGCCCCGATATCATCACTACAGCCAAAGGAATGGGCAATGGTTTCCCCATCGGCGGTGTACTTATCAGTCCCGACATTAAAGCAGTCCACGGCATGCTCGGTACCACATTCGGTGGTAATCATCTGGCCTGCAGCGCTGCCATTGCCGTACTGGATGTAATGAAAGGCGAAAAACTGGTTGAAAATGCAGCTTCGGTAGGCAGCTACCTGATACAGAAACTGAAGGAATTGCCTGGAATAAAGGAAGTTCGCGGATTGGGACTGATGATAGGAATAGAGATGGATGATCCGGTGAAGGAACTCCGCAACAAACTTCTGTTCGAACATAAAGTATTTACTGGTGCCAGCGGGACTAATATTATCCGGTTGCTGCCACCGCTTAATTTGTCGAAACAGGATGCCGATTTGTTTCTCACCCGTTTCAAACATGCATTACACTCCTGATTGATGAAACAAATCACCATCTTTTTGCTTTTCTTGCTGTTTCTGGCGATGGCTACATTCGCGCAGCAAACTGTAGTTGTGAGCGTAATCACCCTGAAAACAGGAGAAAAATACCGTGGTGAAATTGTGGTGCGTAACGATAAAATACTGATGCTGAAAACCGAAGACGGGAAAAGGTACCAGTTTTGGATCAATGAAATTGAAAAAATCAAACAGGAACCGGCAACTGTAAGTAAAAGTGATAATGTTCAGGTGGAAAAACAAAAAAACATGTTTGGTGGAATGTTAAGCCTGGATGCAGGATTGTGCAGCGCTCCCGGTGCCATTGCTTCATCGCCCGTAACAAACATATCGGTGGCATTAGGCACACACAGGACATTGGGTACCAATGCTTTCCTGGGAATTGGCTCAGGCATCGAAACCGTTTTTACTAAAAACACCGTATTAAGTTATATGCCCCTTTTTATCGGAATACATAACGACTTTGGAAAGGTATTTGCCTGTGGTCTGAAAACCGGTTATGACTTTGCACTGAACAAGCTGTACAAGGGTGGACCCATGGCCGAAATTACCGGAGGAATAAGATACCGGCTTACTGATACTGCGGGAATGTATTTCGGTTTGTTCGGTCAGATAAGGCAAATAAACGGACCAGTAACCGAAAAAACATCCTGGGGAGATTTTACAGGAATAAACAATGATGCCCTGTACAATTTGGGATTGAAAGCATCTTACACATTTTAAAGAGTAAGTGACTAAAATAATTAAACCTCAAAACAGACATAGAAGATATAATTAATCTATTCCAAAAGATGAAAAAAATAATTGATAACGAAACAATTGTAGAAAAAATAGTAGAAGGAATTCAGGAAAAGAAAGGTAAAAGAATTGTTGTGGTGGATTTGAACAAACTACACGATGCCCCATGCAGTTATTTTGTCATCTGTCAGGGCGACTCCAACACGCAGGTTAATGCCATAGCCACTTCTGTGAAAGACTGGGTTACTGAAAAAATCAAAGTGAAACCCTATGCAACCGATGGTTTCGAAAATTGTCAGTGGATAGCCATGGATTACGGACAAATCATTGTACATGTATTTCAACGTCCCTTCCGTGAATTTTACGACCTGGAACATTTGTGGGAAGACGCCGACCTGAAACTAATTCCCGATCTTGACTAATTCCCCGAATCTGCAAACAAAACCAACCGATTGGTTGTTGAATTGTAAGTTAAAAAGAAATTAAACAGTATTTTACTGATATTTTTATCAAACCAAACGTTGAAAAAAATTAGTTCCAACAGATAAAATATAAAAACACAATAATATTACATGGAAAATAAAAATCCAAATCAAAAGCCTCTCAAACCGGGTGGAAAAACTCCGAAATTCAACTTAACATGGATTTATGCCCTGATAATGATTGGATTACTGGGCTCATATCTTCTTGGCAACGATACACCAACGAAACAGGTCAATGTGACTCAGTTTGAACAATACCTCCAGAAAGGGTACATCGAAAAAGCGTATATCTACAGCAACAATACGTTAAAAGCATTTATTATAAAAGATTCGGCCAACTACGTATTCGGTAAAGATTCGGCTTACAACAAAAAAGAACCAGCGGTAAGTCTTAACATCGGTTCACCTGAAGAAGCCAAGAAAACTATTGACACGGCAAGCAAACTTATTGGTCGGGAGATACAGGTTGAATATAAAGCCAATAAAGATTATCTGAACCTCATCCTGTGGGGTTTTGGTCCCATTTTATTGATGGTATTCCTGTTCTGGATGATGAATCGCCGGATGGGCGGCATGGGCGGTGGTGCAGGAAGCGGCATTTTCAGCGTGGGCAAATCGAAAGCACAACTGTTTGACAAAGGGGACGGAAAAAACAAAATAACATTTAAGGATGTAGCCGGCCTCCAGGGTGCCAAACAGGAAGTGGAAGAAATCGTGGAGTTTTTGAAAAATCCATCGAAATATACCGAACTGGGAGGAAAAATTCCTAAAGGAGCTTTGCTTGTAGGCCCTCCGGGAACCGGTAAAACCCTGCTTGCAAAAGCTGTTGCCGGCGAAGCCGATGTTCCGTTTTTCTCCATGTCGGGTTCCGACTTTGTGGAAATGTTCGTAGGCGTGGGTGCTTCGCGTGTGCGCGATCTTTTCCGCCAGGCGAAAGAGAAAGCTCCCTGCATCATCTTCATTGATGAAATTGACGCCGTAGGACGTGCCCGTGGCAAAAATCCAAATATGGGAAGCAACGATGAACGCGAAAGCACACTCAACCAGTTACTCACCGAGATGGATGGTTTCGGCTCCAACAGCGGTGTCATAATTCTGGCTGCCACCAACCGTGCCGATATTCTGGACAAAGCATTGCTTCGTGCCGGACGTTTCGACCGTCAGATACACGTGGACCTGCCCGATGTACATGAGCGAAAGGACATTTTCAACGTACACCTTCGCCCTATTAAAATAGACAATACCGTTGATGTGGATTTTCTGGCACGCCAGACACCCGGATTTTCCGGCGCCGATATCGCCAATGTCTGCAACGAAGCCGCACTTATAGCCGCGCGGAAAGCCAAATCTTTTGTTGGCAAACAGGATTTTCTGGATGCCGTAGATCGTATCATCGGAGGTCTGGAAAAGAAAAACAAGATCACGACTGTGGATGAGAAAAAATCCATTGCCTATCACGAAGCCGGACATGCCACCATCAGCTGGAAACTGCATTACGCTAATCCGTTGGTAAAAGTAACCATCGTTCCGCGTGGTGAAGCCCTGGGTGCTGCGTGGTACTTACCCGAAGAACGCCAGCTGACAAACCGCGAGCATATGCTTGACGAAATGTGCGCCACACTTGGAGGAAGAGCTGCGGAAGAAGTTTTCCTCAAACAAACATCGACAGGTGCGATTAACGATCTGGAAAGAGTTACCAAACGGGCTTATGCTATGGTGGCTTACTATGGAATGAGTGAAAAACTGCCTAACATGAGCTATTACGACTCAACCGGAAATTCTGATTACGGATTTACAAAACCGTACAGCGAAAAAACAGCCGAAACAATCGATGAGGAAGCCAAATTAATCGTTGCCGAACAGTATGAACGCGCAAAACAGATACTTACAGAAAACGCCGAAGGACACAACAAACTGGCTGAACTTCTGATCGATCAGGAAGTTATCTTTGCCGAAGATGTAGAGAAAATTTTCGGAAAACGTCCGTGGGAATCGCGCAGCGATGAATTGATGAGGCTGAACGAAGAGGCTAATGCGCTGAAGGAAAAGACAGAAGAAAAAGAACCAACAGCAGCGCTTCAATCGGGTGATGATGCAGTTCAGACGGAAGAAACTGCAGAAAATACAGAACCTAAAGAAGTTGAAAATGATGAACAATAATTCTTCCAAAGATAATATTCTGAAAAGAATACAGGATGCAAAACAGACCCGTGAATTCGGGTCTGTTTTTTCCGTTTCGACCGATGCTGGAATCTATCAGCCCATCGAACCCGATGCTGTAAGCTGCTTTAAGAAAGAACTAGAAGCGATAAACGGCCAATGCGAGATTTTTGAAACTTTGGATGAGCTTTTTTCTCATCTCAAAAAAATGCTGAATGTCAAAAACATTGAAACGGTTTTTTGCAGAGACAGCCACATCAGCGCTCAACTCCTTAAAAGGGATATTCCTTACACCCAAAATCCTGACGATTTTGAAACCATGAAAGCTGCAGTTACACAGTGTGAATTCCTCATTGCCCGAACAGGCAGTGTGGTGGCCTCTTCAGCCGGAGAATCCGGACGTCAGCTTATTTCTTATCCACCTGTTCATATTGTTTTGGCTGGTATCAATCAGTTGGTCAGCTATCCGAAAGATGCCTATGACACCATACAGAAAAAGTATATTAACAACCTTCCTTCACAAATCACAACAATAACAGGGCCCAGCAGGACTTCCGATATAGAAAAAACGCTTGTTTTGGGCGCTCACGGACCGAAAGAATTTATTGTTTTGCTTTGCAATGATGAATCTTTTAATAACTTTGCAATATAAATCCGGCTACGGGGAAAAACCTGTATATCCGTAATGATGCAAAATAAAGGTGTATGAATAATTTCGTAAAACGAACCATCAGCGGGGGCATTTTTGTTACCATAATTGTATGTTCCATTTTACTGTCACCCTATACTTTTGCAATGGTTTTTGCAGTATTCACAGCGCTTGGCGTTCACGAATTCCATAAGCTGACCAACTCTGCGGAAACTCAGGTAAACAAAGTCGTAGCTATAGTTGGCGCGGTTCTTTTGTTTACATGCTCATTTATCTACGCCTCCGGCAAGTACCAGTATCCGATATTTTCATTCTACGGATTTTATATCCTGGCCGTTCTGATTGCGGAATTGTACCGGAAAAAACATAATCCGGTGAACAACTGGGCTTATTTTATTTTCGGACAAATTTTCATTGCATTACCCTTCTCATTACTCAGTTTCATTTTATACATCAGTGATTATCAGCCCATCATACTACTTGCAGTTTTTATTTCCATCTGGGTTAATGATACCGGAGCATATGTAACCGGAATGTTACTGGGCAAACATAAACTTTTCGAACGGATTTCCCCAAAAAAAACCTGGGAAGGTTTCATCGGCGGAGCCGTTTTTGCTTTATTATCGGGCTATATATTTTCACTTTTAATACCAGAACTCAGTCTTATTCAATGGCTCATATTTTCCGAAATCGTCGTTATCTTCGGCACCTTTGGCGACTTGTCTGAATCGCTGCTTAAACGCACTGAACAAGTAAAAGATTCAGGTAATATTATACCCGGACATGGTGGACTTCTTGACCGGTTTGACAGTATGCTGATGGCGGCGCCTGTAATATTTATCTGGTTGAGTTTTATTTTATAAGCTGATAATAAAATACTTTTTATAAACTGAACACTAATACAGCATTGGTATGGAAACTTATAATTTTGATGATATACGCTCGTACAATACAGAAGAAATACCGGCTGCCATGGAGCGTCTGTGCAACCAGAAACCTTTCATGAAGGTAGTGAGTACACTTTTCCCGCTTATGCCGAAAGAACAGCTGAAACAGAAGATGCTGAGTTTCACCTCATCCACCGAGCTTCAACTTCAGATGGTATATCCCTTTCTGCAATACCTGGAAGCCAACATGACCACCGGTATCAGCCTGACGGGACTGGGAAACATCGACATCGAAAAAAAATATCTGTACATTTCCAATCATCGAGATATTATATTGGATTCTGCTCTTTTATGTGCAAAATTCATTGAGAAAAAAATTGATACCGTAGAAATAGCCATCGGTGATAACCTCTTGGTATATCCATGGATTGAAGATTTAGTTAGAGTAAACAGAAGTTTTATTGTACAACGCGGACTGAATGCCCGGCAGGTACTGGAAAGTTCGAAACGCCTTTCGGCTTATCTGCGTCATACACTAAACGAGAGAAAGAATTCAATCTGGATAGCACAGCGCGAAGGCCGGGCCAAAGACTCCAACGATCTGACTCAGGAAAGCCTGTTGAAAATGTTTAATCTTGCTGGCGCATCCGGCTCGTTTACCGATAATCTGAAAGAGTTGAACATCTGCCCGGTGAGTATCTCTTACGAATTTGATCCGTGCGATTATCTGAAAGCCAGAGAATTCCAGCTTAAACGTGATAATCCGGAGTACAAAAAAACGCCCGAGGACGATCTGATCAATATGCAAACCGGAGTGATGGGCTACAAAGGTAAAGTGGTGTATCATATTTCCGGATGCATCAACGACAGTCTGGATATTATTGCCCGGGATACACAAAACAGAAACGAACAGATAGAAAAGGCAACGCAATTAATTGACTATCATATACATAAAAATTTCACCATGACAGCAAACAATAAAATAGCCTATGATGAGATTTATGGAGATAAAGATTATGCAAAAGATTATACTACTGCCGAAAAAATAAGTTTTGAGGAATATCTGGATAAACAAATCCGGAAAATTGACCTTGAAAACAAAGATCGCGATTTCCTGCGCATGAAGATGCTCGAAATGTATGCCAATCCGCTAAAAAACTATTTAAAAGCCAACGGTCTGTAAATAGCCGCTCGTAACATATAAAAGGTTCAAAAAGTCAATGCTTTCTGAACCTTTTTTGTTTTTTTATAGAGAATTCGTTTCGCTCTTAACGGAGTGCAGGATAAAATACACGGTAAAACCAGGGATAAATCAGACAGGCAATACAATAGCCAAAAAATCCTTCGAGCGAAGCACACAAACCAAAAACTGCTGTC
>Ga0316605_10000696_pt1 | contig 21935 bp, 22 predicted proteins | sample OWC_soil_day20_n_FD_207666 | JGI IMG/M metagenome (GOLD analysis project Ga0316605, IMG submission 207666) | Wetland soil microbial communities from Old Woman Creek delta, Ohio, United States - OWC_soil_day20_noCT | ecosystem: Environmental > Terrestrial > Soil > Wetlands | place: USA: Ohio...
GAGCAAATCCATGGCTTACTTCTCCTTATTGAATACTGTTTGTCAATTGTACAAATGCAGACTTAATTGCAGGGTCCGCAAACAGATCGTTCATCTTTCCATCATCACAACTTTTACACATTTTTTCGTTCATTGGTATCCTGGCAAGAAGAGGGACTTTAAATTCTTTTGCCAGTCTTTCTCCCCCACCATTCCCAAAAATATAATATTTCTCATCAGGATGGTTTATGGGTGTAAACCATGACATATTCTCGACAACGCCTATAATAGGGATACCTATCTGTTTGTCACTATACATGTTAATTGCCTTTTTAACATCAGACATTGCCATCTCCTGAGGTGTTGTTACAACAATAACACCTGCCGGCATAAAATTTTGCAAAAGAGTAATGTGAACATCACCGGTTCCGGGAGGAGTATCAATAATCAAATAATCAAGTTCGCCCCAATTTGTATCCTTTAGAAGCTGAGTAAGTCCGCTTGAAGCACGTGGGCCTCTCCATATTACGGCCTCATTCGGGTCAATAAAAAATCCGATAGACATTACCTTAACGCCATAATTTGTGAATGGTGTTACATAATTCTTACCATCGATGAGTTCTACATCAGGCATTTCACACATTAAATTAAACAAGGCCGGAGCGGAAGGTCCATAAATGTCGGCATCCAGAAGACCTGTTGAATATCCTTCCAAAGCCAAAGAAACTGCAAGCCCGGCTGCAACAGTAGATTTACCTACTCCCCCCTTACCGGAAGCAACAATAATTATTTTTTTAATGTTTGGTAAAATTGTTTTTTGAATTGTGTTATTATCCATTTTATTATTTAAAATTAATTGTGTCCCATATTTTTCTAATTTGTTCACTGATTTGAGAATCGGGAGCATATTCGATTATACTTTTGCACTTTACCATTGATTCAACCACTTGTGAATCGAATTTGAGCTTTCCGGCAAAATTGATCTCATTCTCAGAACAGTAACGTTCTATTTTATCCGACATATTGGAGTTTATATCATATTTGTTAATGATAACCCATATCTTAGTTTGAAATTTAGATGTTATCTCAATTGTCCTCTTTAGATCAAGCAATCCGGATATTGTTGGTTCTGTAACAATGACTACATTGTTAGTGCCTGTTATTGAAGAAATAACCGCACACCCAATGCCCGGAGGACCATCTATAATAATATTTTCTATGTTTTGATTAGTTGAAATCTCTCTCGCTTTCTCCCTGACAATATTTACCAGTTTTCCCGAATTTTCTTCACCCGGGGCTAGCCTTCCATATACCATTTTGCCATTTCTGAATGAGCCCGCATACATTCTGCTTTTATTGTTGTCCACCATTTTTATTGCATTCTGAGGACAAATTCTGGAACACAGTCTGCAACCGTCACACAAGACTTCCCGGATAACAACTTTACCGTCAGAGGAAAAAATGGCATCGAAACGGCAATATTCTTTACAAAGTCCGCAGTTAATGCATAGCAAATCGTCAATAACTGCTTTTTGTCCCGCAATGTAAATCTCTTCTTCTTCATGAGAAGGATTGAAAAGTATATAGAGATTTGCAGCATCTACATCACAGTCTGCCAGCACAACTTTTCCTCCAAGAGTGGCAAAAGCCGCACTTATACTGCTCTTTCCCGTCCCCCCTTTACCGCTGATTATTGCTGTTTCCATACTTTTTGTAAATTGAATTGAACATATTTTCAAAAAGAGATTTCCATTCTGGAATATAATTGGCCACTATCTCTCCTTTTGAGTAATGAGAAGCAATTTCCTTATCGAAAGGAATCTCCATAAGAAGTGGAATGCATTCATGATTAAGATAGGAGTACACCTCGTGGTCTCCAAGGCCGGCACGGTTAATAATTATTCCATAAGATTTATTCATCGTTTTTAGAGTCTCAACAGATTGTTTGAGATCACTAAGTCCAAATGGAGTCGGCTCAGTAACCAAAATCACAAAGTCTGCTACAGATACTGTCTGAATAAAAGGGCAAGAAGTGCCGGGAGGTGAGTCCAACAATATTATTCCATTATAACCAGCCTCTTTTATCGCAGCTTTAATAACTGACACGGGAGAAAATACCCCTACTCGCATCCGGGCTTCAATTATTGTTGACTGTAAATCGGAATGATATTTTTTTATCACTCCCAGTGATATATTTTTTTCACTAACAGCATCGTATTCACATGCCACAGAACAAGCGCCACATCCATGACACAAATCTTCCAGAATCCTGATTGTTTTTATATCTTTTAAAAGAAAAATCGCGTTATAACTGCAGTACTCCTGACACTTGCCACAATATGTACATTTAATCTCGTCTATAACAGGAACCTTTTGGGTTACATCTTGTACAAATTCTTCATCTCCATTAAAAAAGACCATTACATTCGGCTCTTCGGCATCGCAGTCTACAAGAGTTACATTATAATTATTCTGTTGAAGAACATAAAACAAATTTGTAGAAATAAGCGTCTTACCGGTTCCTCCTTTTCCGCTTGCTATGGCAATTCTGATATTCTTCGGTTCAATCATAGGACAAGCGGGTTTGCTTATCTGTAAGAGTTGGTTCAATTGCCTTTTTTAAAAAATCGGTATTCCAGGTTTTAAGGTTGTCGTGTGTAATAAAGTACTTTTGAGGTATTGGGTGCGATCCAAATACAACTTCAATACCATATTTTTCAGGAATAAACTTTTTGAAATGTTCCATATGGGGACAAGGAGGATATCCAACAAGGAAACAGGTGGCAAAGTGAATTTTTTGAACACCATTCTTAATCATCTCTTCCGGAGTATATTCAATATTTCCGCCAGGGCAACCTCCACAAGTTGTAAAGGCAGCAACCTCTAAATCCATATTTTTATATACAGAAAATGCTCCTTCTCTTTTTTGAACTGAGCGAAAACACTTACCTCCTGCACAGGTTTTATACCTGTCGCAAATAATAATGCCGATTTTTACCTTTTCCATAAATTAAATATTTAGTGATCACAAGCATTGCTCCCTGTTTCAAGCGAGTTCTTCAGCCAGTCTGAGACAAGCTCCCTCGAGCTTTTTGGCTGCGCGCCCACATTAACTTTAATATTTTGAGCGGAAAACAAGTCAAGTGCTCTTTGCCCCATACCTCCTGCAATTATATCTGTAACGCCGCGTTCAGCTAACCAGCCGGGAAGCAGTCCTGGTTCATGAGGAGGGGGAGTGACAAGGGTTTCACCAACAATGGCATTATCCGCTACATCTATTATGGCAAATTGCTGGCAATGGCCAAAGTGGGAACATAAAACACCGTTTTCCAACGGAATTGCAAACTTGAATTTCATGATTTTAATTATTGTTAATTATTATTTTTATTCAACAATCCAATTACCTCATTAATTGTCTTTTCCTGGTTTTTAATAACTATTAGTTGTATTTGCAGGCTGTCAAAAATGGATTTGACTTTTGCACCAAATTCACCCGACACGACTTTCTTAACTCCTCTTTCTGCTACCAGCTGAACAGATGCCGGACCGGCTCCTTCAATATTTTCTTTGTTAGAATTGGGTACAAATTCAGTTGCTTTAGACTCTGTGTCATAAACTACAAAATATGAACAACGGCCAAATCGGCTGTCTAATTTTGCGTCAAGGGTGTTGCCTGTTGATGTAATTGCTATTTTCATATACTTATATTATTGATTTCTAAATCTGTGCTGGTGAGGAGCACCTTTCCTAATCATTGCACAATTACAGTCCGGGCAAATCTCCTTTCTGCATGGTGAGCCTGAACTGTGCGTTCTTTCTGTACCGCATTGAGGGCAGATACATACATCTTCTACAGTGTTTAGCTCTGAATCCTCCTTGAACTGTTCAATATCAACAGATCCGCAAAGCGAGCAATTTTTTACTTCCATCTCTTTCGCCGGGTGGTTAAACCAACATCCGCAGCCGTTACAAGAATACCACTCGCTGTCAAAATAAACTTTTCCGCCTTCGAATACTATTGCCTTACCCAAGATAAACGCCTGAGCAATTTTTCTTCTGGCACTTTCATATACCCTTGTATATGTAGGCCTGGAAACTCCCATAATTGAGGAAGCCTCAAGCTGGCCGTATAATTCAAAATCACTAAGCCGGATGGTCTCATATTCGTCAAAGTTTATGACAATAGGATTGTTCTCTTCTTGCAGACCTATAGGTCTGTACCCCTTAAAATGAGGGGGATTATTCATTCTTCTTCTTCGTTTTGGTCTTGGCATGATTTAGAGCATTTGTTCATTACAAATATAATAAACAATTGTTCGTATTCAAATATTAATTAAATTTGTTCAATAAAATAATTTAAATTTTACATCTAAATTGCATATGAAAGAACTTAAAAAAATTATTTTAAAATCGGGTTTACTTTTCATTTTATTTATTTCAATAACCCGCGTCAGTGCACAATCGCAGGAACTTACACTGATAAAAGCTCTTGAAATAGCGTTACAAAATAATCTCGAATACAAAACATATCAACTTAAAGTTGAACAACACAAGGCTCTGAAACCATCTGCTTTCACTTTTGAGAATATGCAGATTTTTTACGGAAAGGATAAAAATAATGTTGCAGAAAACGGACATCCTCTAAACATCACAGGAGTTGAGCAGAGTTTTAATTTTCCTACTGTTTACACTTCTCAGTATAAAGTCAATAAAACAGCTGTTTCTCTATCAGAAAAGGATTTAGAGAACCATAGGCTATTGCTTCTAAAAGATGTTTCGAAAGAATATTATCAGATTGGATATTTGGTGAACAAAGAATATTACTACAAGTATCTGGACACTCTTTATCAAAGTCTAACGAAGGACGTTGCAAGGAAACACAGCGAAAAAAGCGCTACAAATCTGGAACTTCTTAACGTTATGGCCAAACATCAGCAAATCACGCTTTCAATTAACCATCTAAGTCACGACATATCTATCGCTTATAGAAAATTAATGGTGCTTATGAACGATAATACGCCTATTTCCATACCAAGGATAGAGCCTGCACAATTGATATTATCAAACCAGCCGTTGAAAACAAGTCCGGGTGTTCAGTACAAAATACTGGAAACCCAAATGCAGGCCGATTTGCTTAAAGTTGAGAAAAATAAACTTTTGCCGGATATTACATTGTCGTATTATAACGGAACAAACAGATTTGAAGAATCAAAAAATTATCCCGGATACCAAATTGGCATCGCTGTTCCTTTGTTTTACTGGGGACAAAAATCAAAGATAGAAGCAGGAAAAATTGCGATATCAGTCTCAAAAATTGAAGAAGAAAACTATTTGCTGAAGTTGAAAATGAGGAGAGAAGAACTGATGAGTGAGATGCGAAAACTAAGAGAGTCTCTTAACTATTTTGTGACAACCGGAAAGAAATTAAGTGACGAAATAGTCCAAAGCGCAAAAGAGGCTTATGAATCTCAGGAGATAGATCTTTTTCAGTATGTTCAAAGTATAGAAAATGCTATAACAATTGAAATTGAATACCTTGACTGGCTTGCTAAATATAATAATGTTGTTTTGGAGTTAAATTATTTGGAAATATAAGTTTAGAGAAAAATTCGTATTACCTATGGAATAAATAGAGAATTAAAGAGGAAATCAGAACAATAATAAGACATGTTAAATTAAAAACTAAAATATTACTTGAAGCGATTTGCGCAATTGACACATAAAGCACCACGAATAAAATTAGCACAGATAATATTATTGACCTCAATTTGGTATGAATTTTCATAATCCGTTGTTAAGTAGTTTTACATGCTTAATAAATCATATTAAGCATATGTTCATAACAAAGATATCGAACATTTGTTAATAACCAAATATATTTTCAATAGCAACTTCGGCAGACTGGCGCCCTGGCGACGATGTTAATGTTCCAACAGCCCCGGATCCTGCGGAGTTGCAAAAGAGAGAATGGAGAGCAAAGAGGAGATGAAATGCTACGACTGGTTCTTCTGCACTAAGGAACTTTCCGCAGAAAAGGTGATGACAGAAATTAAGAAAAAGAGTTAGTTCCTAATATCCAAGTTTTATAAGCCCCTCTTCTCCGCTTGATTTATCATCTTTGGACTGCTTTAATGCCTTAAATGAGTTTATATTGAAACTTATTCCAATCCAGAAAACACGGGAATTGGCTTTGCTGTAGTTATTTAATTGAAATAAACGGTTGTTTGTTTCAATATCCCATTTCCTGGTATTTAATATATCACTTACGGACAGCGATATGGACAATTTATTGTTTACGAAGGATCTTTTGACTGAAGCATCTGCATAGTATACAGACTTCACCACAAACTGCGGCAAAGCAACAGGAGAGTTATAAACAAATTGAATCTGAGCATCTGTTTTGGAATCCGGTGAGTATTGAAATTTTAAATTAGCTGCCCAGGAGAATCCTTCAGATGCAAGATCTGTACCTTTGTATTCGCCCTTTGTCCTATTATAAAAAATTGAGAACGATGGATTTACAGATATCTTATTACTTAAGTTGTAAAACAAGTCTGTATCAGAACCAATTTTCTGTAGTTGGGAAGCGTTTGCATAGGAAATCAGAAGTTTATCATCTGTTGTGAGTGAAGTTACCTGGCTAATATAATCTTCTGTGAAACTGTAATATAAATTACTTCTAAACTGCAATTGCTTTTTCAGTAATGAATAATTTATCTCAAATTTGTTTATCAATTCTGGCAGCAATTCTCTGTTGCCGGACTCGAATGTCATCTGATCTATAACGCTAATAAAAGGGTTAATTTGCGGATATGCCGGGCGGGTTATTCTTCTTGAATAATTAAATGAGAGGTTTTGTTCTTTATTAATGTCATATCTTGCTGTGAAGTAGGGGAAAAGGCTGAATTTTGTTTTATAATCGCGTTCTCCTGTTGATATTTGGTTAATATCAGAGGTGCTGTACTCATTTCTTAAGCCTAATTTGTAGCCAAAGTTAGTGAGTTCTTTGGAATACATAAAATAGAGGGCATAAATATATTCTATGTGTTCCAAATCATTACTGAATCCAGTGTCAAGTATCCAATCATTGGAAGTTGTGTTAAGATTGTAGAAATGATATATAAAATTATTCCATCTGGAAAAAAACTTTGCACCTGCTTCAATTTTATTACCACCCCTGAAAATTTTGAGATAATCTGTCTGAATTGTAGCATTTGTAGGTGCTCCTCCTCCATCTGACTTTTGAGTAAGGTATTCGTTAGTCCAGTAAAACGCCGGTCTTGATCCTTTTGTTCTTGAATAGCCTCCCTCGAACGATAATTCGTTTTTCCCTTTTTCAAAAATTCTTTTATAAGAAAAAGTCCCCTCAAACGTTTTACGAGAAAAAGTTATGTCATTTAATCTGGTATATTCAGGATTTGACATTGAGTTGTCGTTGTATCCTGTAATGTTTTGTTCTGTATGCAATTTGGGGAGAATACCCTTGACATATAACGTAAACAAATCTTTTTTAGTCGGATCGGCAGTTAAGGAGAGAGCAAGCATGTTTGTCGAATTATCTCTCTGAGAACTTGCAATCTGATTGATAAAAGATGAGGTGCTCAATATTTCACGCGTAAGCCGGCTTTCAATTACCTCTTTCTCTATTTTCCCGGAATAGTTGAGAGTGGCTCCCCAGATACCTTTTTTATAGTTAAAATTTAGACCGCCGTTAAACCTGTTGTTTATTCCATAATTCGCTGTTACAAGAGTGCTGAATCCTTCGGCAGCGCGTTTTTTTGATATTATATTAATTATTCCTCCCGAACCTTCTGAATCGTATCTTACATCCGGACTTGTAATAATTTCTATATTACTTACATTATTTGCAGGAATTGTAGTCAGGGCTGTTAATGTGGTAGGCCTGCCGTCTATCAACACTAAAATGTTCTTGTTACCCCTGAGATAAATATTGTTATCATTATCGATAGTTACAGACGGCTGGCTTTTAAGTATCTCAGTAATGCTTCCTGTAAAAGCTGCTGTGCTCTTGGAGAGATCGATCTTTGTTTTTTCTAATGTAATCTGTTTTTCATCTACTTTGCCGATAACTGTAGCTGAAGAGAGAAGTTTACTGCTTAAAGAGAGAGCTATAGGATTTTCGATTTTCAGATTGGAATTAAGTATTGAATACTCTTCTTTATGAGATTCATACCCCATAAAATCCACTTTGATATAATAATTGCCATTAGTAAGACCCACTAAACTAAAATCGCCTTTTTGATTTGTGATGACTACTGAAACAACTGAATTTTCCGGCTCCCGGTATAGTGCAACACTAGCATAATCGAGAGGCTTAGAGCTCTCTTTATCAATTACTTTTCCGGTTATGGAATATTTGTCTTTATTTACATCTGAAGGTTGACCAGAAACAGTTAAAGATAATGTCTGGGCAATAAGGATTGATGCCAGTAGTTTATTGACCATTTAAAGAATAATTATTAATGATGTTTGGACTCTTGTTTTAAGCGATAGTTTAAAAAATGTATTTAATCACCCAAACATTATTAAAAGCTGCGCCATTAGAACACGAAGAAACATCGTAAGAGGATAAACCGTAGCATAACTTACCGATGGCAAATCATTGCCTGATGAAGCATTCGAATATGCCAGGGCAGGCGGGTCGGTTGTGCTTCCGGCAAGGAGCCCGATTAAGGTAAAGTAGTTAAGTTTATAATACCAGCGGCCGATTATTCCTACAATGAGCAAAGGAACTACTGTTATTATTACTCCATATAATATCCACATTGCTCCCCCACCGTTTACAATCGTTTCTACGAATCCTCCTCCTGCATCAAGCCCAACGCATGCAAGAAACAGCGAAATCCCGACCTCCCGGAGCATTAAGTTTGCACTCATAGTCGTATAAGTGATGAGTCTGAATTTGGGCCCAAAACGGCTCAACAGAATCGCAATAATGAGCGGTCCCCCGGCAAGTCCAAGCTTTACAGGCTGCGGTATTCCCGGAATAAAAATCGGGATGCTCCCGAGAAGTATACCCAATGCAATACCTAAAAAAATTGAAGCAAGATTCGGCTCTCTCAAACGGTGCATTGAATTGCCAAGAACTGCTGCTGCTGCATCTATACTTGCCTGTGTACCCACAATTGTCAGCCTGTCCCCTATCTGTAGTTTCAAATCCGGTTTTGCAACCAGGTCAACTCCTGCCCTGTTTATTCTCGTTACGGTTATACCAAAGGCTTTTCCAAGTCTGAGGTTTGAGAGGCTCTTGCCGTTAACCTCCTCTTTTGTTACCAGCACACGGCGCGGAACTACATTTATGTCGTTAATTGCCCAGTCTTCATCGGTCATTTCAATCTTCTCACCGATAAACGCCCTGATGGATTCCATGTCCTTTTTTTGCATTATGATAAGAACCCTGTTATCCTTCTCCAAAATAGTTTCGGCATTTGCAATAACTACATTTCCGGTAGATCTCCAAACTCTAGATATCACAAATGTTTTGCTAAGCAACCTTTTAATTTCTCTTATTCTTGCGCCAAAAAGAGATGGGTTGTTAACTGATATAGCCAGCTTTACAGTCTCTTCCGGATTTTCTTTATCAAGTTCATTTAACTTATTGATTTCCTTGTTATAGTCGACCCGAAACATTGCCTTTATTAATACAATGGACATAATTATACCCAAAACGCCAAGCGGGTAAGCTACTGCATATCCTGTAGCGATTGTAGGGTCATTTGCTCCGTTAAGATCGATGAATGTCTGCTGGGCTGCGCCCAAACCGGGAGTATTAGTAATTGCACCGGACATTATACCAACCATTGTAGATATTGGCAGCCCGGTTATAGCTTTTATTACGAGGGTAGTCGTCACTCCAAGAATGACTATTAACATAGCCAGCAGGTTAAGTTTTATTCCTCCCTTTTTAAAAGAAGAGAAAAAGCCCGGGCCTACCTGAAGACCAATAGAATAAACAAACAAAATAAGACCAAACTCCTTTACAAAATGCAGAATACCCGGATTTACCTTAATGCCAAAATGGCTGAAGGCGATTCCGGCAAATAATATCCATGTTATTCCGAATGAAATGTTTGCGATTTTTAATTTAGCCAACAAAATGCCAAATGTTATAACCAAAGCTAAAACAATGACAGACTGAGCAATACTCTCAGTAAACAAAAGATTGTAAATCCATTCCATCAAGAAAATAATTTCCCCAAAATTAGTCAATAATTATTATATTTGAGTAAATAATTCTAACCTATATTGTTATGAAAATGATTGATGAGTTTAAACAATTTGCAATGCGCGGAAATGTCATGGATATGGCAGTGGGTATCATAATTGGAGGTGCTTTTGGGAAAATTATCTCATCTGTGGTGTCTGATATAATTATGCCTCCAATTGGTTTACTGGTTGGTGGAGTAAACTTTACAGATCTTAAAATTACATTAAAAGATCAAATTACCGATGCCGCCGGAGTAGTATTAAATCCGGCTGTCACTCTTAATTACGGGAATTTCTTACAGGTAACTTTTGATTTTCTGATTATAGCATTTGCAATATTCATGATGATAAAAATGATGAATAACCTCAATCGCAAAAAAGTTGAAGAGCCGTCATTACCGGCAACCCCTCCTCCCCCGGCAGCTGATATTCAGCTGTTAACCGAAATTCGCGACTTGCTTAAAAATAAATAATTATTAATATTTAAATTAAAAAACCGGTAATGTCCTATAAATGGATGTTATCGGTTTTTTCCCCTTTATTGTTTTTTTGCTGCCCCGGAGCATATTGTTTTGCCGATTTGCTACCTGTGACTTTTTTCATCTGGCCGGGAGGAGGAACAGTTCCATTTCTATGCGCGGGAACTCTTGTTACGGCGCATGATGACGCTCCAAAAGAAAATAGAGCGACAAGCAATATTAGAATTAAATACCTCTTTTTCATGTTCTGATAATTATTATTTCCCATAAATATATACAAAATCTAGTAAACTTCCGATTTATTTTTTTACTTTTGCACCCTCTTACAATGGTTCTGTAGCTCAGTTGGTAGAGCACGACACTCTTAATGTTGGGGTCGTGGGTTCGAGACCCACCGGGACCACAAACCGGGCTGAGATGCCCCTTCTTGAGCTTGGCTATACGCCAGGCTCTTTTTTTTAAATTTTAACAACATTATTATCTTATGATTGTTGTTTCAATAAATATTCATTGAAAATTTTAAAATTATAAATATGACCAATTTCGTTTTTCAAAACCCTACAAAATTAATTTTCGGAAAAAACACAATTTCATCACTGTCCGGAGAAATCTCTAAAGAAAATAGAATTCTGATAACTTTTGGAGGAGGAAGTGTTAAAAATAATGGCGTTTACGAGCAAGTTATCAATTCACTTAAAGGATATACATTCTTTGAATTCTGGGGAATTGAGGCGAATCCGGATATAGAAACACTCAGGAAAGCAATAATTCTTGGTAAGGAAAAAAATTGCGATTTCGTTCTTGCTGTAGGCGGCGGTTCGGTAATTGACGGATCCAAGCTTATTGCTGCAGGCATACCTTACGAGGGAGATGCGTGGGAAATAGTAAAGCAACGGGATTTCACAAAGGGAAAAGTACTTCCGCTGGGCACTGTGCTCACATTACCGGCAACCGGTTCAGAAATGAATGCCGGTGCGGTTATATCCAACAGAACTGCGAAAGAAAAATTTGCTTTTTACTCAAGATATCCTCAGTTTTCAATTCTTGACCCTCTCACTACTTTCACTCTTCCAAAATTCCAGATTGCATGCGGTCTTGCAGATACTTTTATACATGTAATGGAACAATACCTTACAACTCCGGGACAATCCCCGCTTATGGACAGATGGTCGGAAGGTATTCTTCAGACAATTGTGGAAATTTCTCCAAAGGTATTGTCAAATCCTGAGGATTATGATTCAATGGCGACCTTTATGCTATCGGCAACAATGGCCCTGAACGGGTTTGTCTCAATGGGTGTGAGCCAGGACTGGGCCACTCACATGATTGGTCATGAACTTACTGCTCTTCACGGACTCACACACGGTCATACGCTGACCATCCTGCTACCGGGCACTATGTGGGTCATGCGAGGAGAAAAGGGAGATAAAATTCTGCAGTACGGCCAAAGAGTATGGGGAATATCAGGAACAGACAGAGAGTTGACAATCAGTAAAATTATAGAAAAAACTGAAGAGTTTTTCCGTTCATTAGGATTAAAGACGCGTCTTTCGGAAAACGGAGCCGGAAAAGAAACAATAAATGAAATAGTGCGTCGTTTTGAACAGAGAGATGTGCATTATGGAGAAAACCGTTCTGTAGATGCAAAAGTAACAAGGCAAATACTGGAACGGGTTCTTTAGCAATTATTCCGATGTGGACCTGTTTATCCCATCAACAATAGATTTTGCCGTAATCGTTGAACCGGTTACGGCATCTATATTTCGCCCATATTCAAGTGTTCCTGGTCTTTTCCCACTAAAACCGGATAACCATTTTCTTGCTGTTGCCCCAATTCCATATTCGGATGGATAATCAACCATTTCTATAGTCAGGATTATATTATTATTGTTAACTACCAATAAGTAGCAAAACTTATGAAACCTGCCGCTTCCTTTGATTAAATGAATTCTGGCTATATCCATCTCTTCTCTCTGAAGTATAACTACATCTTTACCCTTTACAGGAATCTGAGTGAATTCTTCAATATCTGCTCCAAGAGTTTTTTTAACAATTTTACCAATTTTAACTTTATAATCACTCATTTGCATTTGAGAATATGCACAATTTAAAGTAAATACAACAAGGAGAATAAGAATGGATATGTGTTTCATTTTATTTGTTTTTAAAAATTAAATCCAATTCCTGCATTAATATAATTTTCATTAATTGAATTTTTATCTTTATTTTTTTTGCGTTGATAGTCAATTTTAAATACCACACCATCAACAGGTTTAAATCCAATACCTAAAAACCATTCTTCTACATGGAATGAATCATTTGCACTAAGATTTCCATCAACTCTAAAATGAGTGTTATAGTTTTCATATCGGGCAAAAGGGATGAGAGACATTTTACTTCCATGAAGAAGATTATATCCGGCCTCAACATAATATCCCATCATTGCCCTTCCCAGTTTAGGCTGATTTGAATTAAATTCATTATATGTTGCAGCATTGCCCAACGAAGCAAAAATAAACTGCCCACGGGTTTGAAATGCTCCAATAGAATACCTGTAATCAAGGCCTGCCATAGCAATATTTACAGTTGAAGAATCGGCTCTCTCAATATTTGAAGTTGAGTTTTTATCAAGCCCATTGTACAATTTTGATTCTGTTTTGCCAAAATATCCTGAGAGGCCAATATTTAATCCTTTTATACCATAATAATCTATCTTTAAAGAAAGATCCGGTGAAGACACAGTCGTATTAATTCCTTTCTGTCTGGCATTTCTGAAACCATTTGCACCGCTCAGTTTTGCTGTTCCGTCATATCCATAAAAACCATTAAGTACATACAATTGATATTTGATTGAAGCTGACGAAATTCTTCCTAAAGCCCCTACTCCTATCTCCCGCCATGTTGTTGGGACAATAATGTTATCTAATGATGGCCGTTCTACTCCATTGTATAAAGTTGGTTCATGAAATTCGTTAACAATACCCATCGGGATGAGCATTAATCCTCCTCTGAGTGAAATATAGTCGCTTAATCTGTAGTTGATGAATGCCTGCTCAACATATAATTCGTTTACATGCTCAAATTCAATTTCCGATACAAACTGAATATTCTTTGTAAACTGATACCCCAGAAACAAAACCATCCTGTGTACATCCAATTTGCCATTATATCTGGTATTTTCAGAAAATCGCTGATTTAGATCTATTTGACCATAACTTCCTATTTTAAGTTTTTTTTCGTCATCCTCCAGCATTTTATCAGCAGAATTAATCATTTTTGAGACGTCAGTTTGTGCACCTGCAATAATGACTTGAATAGTAAATGAAATAACCAATAATAATTTTTTCATATTTTTATTTTTTTTCTAAATATTTCCGGTGCAAAGATGAGGGTTGCATAATATTCAAACAATCCCCACAAATAGGGATTTTATTGGATTTTATCACTAAAAGCAGTTATTGGAATACTGAAAATGAATTACTGCTCAATAAGACCATTCAATAAAGCATAGACAGTGAGCCCTGATACGCTTTTGATTCCAATTTTTCGAATTATGTTTTTTCTATGAGACATAACTGTATGAATTGAAATACTAAAATTTGAGGCAATCTCTTTATTCGTATTTCCCGAAGTTACAGAAATGAGAATCTCCTTTTCTCTCTCAGATAAGTCAAAGCTTTCGGAAATCACCTCAGAAGAGTTGTTTTTTAAAATGAACTCTCTTAATTTATCAGTAATTTTTGCGGCGTTATCATATATATCTATGTATCCGTTGAATTGTCTGATACTTTCTCCGTTTACATGCATATAAAGTAATGCTGCAACAGGAACATTTACCGATTCCGGCAAATAATTTTTAATAGAATCCTTCCTGTTAAAAGCTATGATTCCAGGATTGACAAGAAAAATATCGGGATCTAATGTGTATGAAAATGAAGAATAATGAGAAAAATCGGAAAACAAGCCTACAATTTCAAATTCACAACCGGAACTGATAATAATGCTTTCAATTCCTTTTTGAACAATAACAGACGGTTCAATAATGACAACCCGGTATTTTCTTTTATCCTTCATCACTTACTTTGCAAATTTTCAAGAAAGGAAACATGGGGTACAAGAATCTTGTTTTCAATCAAACTATGAATTTCCACCTCTTTTTCAAGAATAAACAAATTTTCAAGAGCATCATACCTGCTTTGCGAAGTGCAGTCTGCCGGCAGATATTTTAAAAGAATATTTTTAAAATCGCTGAGTTTAATATCAATATTTGAATGATTTTCTTCAAATTTTTCAATTGAATAACCGATAGTTATTTTCTTATGAAGGATGTTGGCTATATAAGGAAAAACAATGTTTTCCTCATAAGATAAATGAGACAACAATTCTTCTTTATATTCGTCAAAAAAATGACTGATTACATTGGCGCTTCTTGAATTGCAATTTACATCGCCTGCAACAGATACTATTGATTTTTCAAGTTCAGGAATATACTTTATTATGTATTCAGAATGCGATGCCTTCAGATAATTTATTAATTGAGAAATATTTAGCTGCTTTATCTCACTCTTCTTAGGAAGAGAATTGTTAAAGGCACTTATATTACATATAAGTAAAAAAAGAGTCGGAGAAACATCCGCCTTTAAACAAACATCCTTAACCCGTTCTTCTCCAAATCCCAGCTTCATCCCAAATCTTGGAATTAAACGAAGAAGTCGCGGATATGAATTTATAAGGTCAGCCATCTTCATTTCGGCCGATAATAATTTATTTTCCATATTTATAATATTCTCATATGAAACAACAACCATATATTATAAATGTTTATTCCCCCCTTGAAGAGTTCTCAAAGTGTTGTATCTTTACAAAGCAAAATAAACAACAGATATGAAAAGTAAAGACCTCGAATTGCTGACATTTAATATCGAGGGGCAAAACTTTGCCTTCCCTCTTCCTATGGTGGAAAGAGTCATCCAGGCCCAAACTATAACTCGAATAGAAAAAACCCCGGATTTTTTTGAGGGTGTAATAGATATAAAAGGGGAAATAGTCGGGGTCATTTCTTTACGAAAGCGCTTCTCTCTTGGAGATAAGCCGCTTTCTGTATCAGATTTAATATTGATAATTAATACTCCCTTTGGGAAAATGGGAGTGATTGCAGACGAAACCGGTGATATTCTTAAAATTTCTGAAGAAAGCGTTAACACAATGAAACCAATATTTGAGGGGATGTCTCAAATAGACTTTTTCAGCAACGACAATGGCATTTTTTATATCTTCGATACTTCAACAATACTTTCAAATATTGAGAATTCAGAAATAGAACAGATGATTAAATCAATTCAAAAAGCATAGAACATTCTATGAAACAAAAGGGGGAATTGATAAAAATTGCCGCTCTCGTAGAAAAAGAGCTTGGTCTTCATTTTGAATCTAACAGGATTGAAGATGTAGAACGGGGAATTATTGCTGCTCTCCATGAAATCAATATCGAAGACACTGAAAAATTTATCAGTAATTTAGCTGCCGCCTCGTCAATAGAACCTTTGTTCCTCAGAGTTCTCTCTTCGCATCTTACAATTGGAGAAACCTATTTTTTTCGGGAAAAACCTGCAATGAGTCTTTTTATTAAGATGATAATGCCGGAGGTAATTCGCAGAGCTGAGAAGGAAAAGAGAGCAATAAAAATCTGGAGTGCCGGATGCAGTTCCGGAGAGGAGCCATACTCTCTGGCAATAATCATTAAAGAAAATTTTCCTGAATTAAGTACGTCAGATTTTTCAATTATGGCTACGGATATCAGCCCTAAAGCTATAAACAAGGCAATATCAGGAATATATACAGAGTGGTCATTCAGGGAAACACCCGACAATATCCGAAAAAAATATTTTTTGAATAATAACGGGACATGGAGCATTTCTCCGGATATAAAAAGACTGGTAAACTTCACTTATCTTAATCTGGCTAGGGATTCATTTACTTCGCAGCTTTCAGGAACAGCTAACGTCGATATTATTTTTTGCCGGAATGTACTTATGTATTTGTCTCCCGCGATAATAAAAACAGCTGCAGAGAATTTTTATAACTGTCTTAATGACGGAGGCTGGTTTATTACAAGCCAGGTCGAACTCAATGATGAATATTTCTCCCTGTTCGACAAGGTATATTTTGAGAGTGGCGTTTTTTACAAAAAGATTGTTTCAGGTAAGAAAGGGAAAAAAGCACCTTACAAAAACTATATCGATGAAATCCTTTTGAAAACCCATTCAACTGGAATTAAACCGGAAAGAAAGATAACAAAGGAGATAAACCGGGAAATAAAGGGTAAATTCATTGCCCGCAAGAATATAAGTCCGCTTAGCGCCGAAACTGAAAACGACCTCGAAAAGCTTTACCTCGCAGGTAAATACAAAGAATGTATAACTGCTTGTCTTAAAGTAATTGAAAAAGGCAAAGACGACCATAATCTGCTTTCTTTACTAGCAAAATGCTATGCCAACTCAGGAAATTATAAACAAGCAGTAATAGTTCTTGACAAAATAGTCTCATCGGGATTGTCCGATGAAGATATTTTCTACCTTTATGGAACAGTCCTGCACGAACAGAATGAGATTAATAAAGCAAAAGAAGCTTTTAAAAAAGGGCTGTACCTTAATCCTGATCACCTTCTGTCTCATCTTATGATGGGTAACATAATGAATCAGGAGGGAAAAAGAACAATTGCAAATAAACACTATTTCAATGTTCTGGAAATTCTCGGGAAATGGAATAATGATGATATTATTCCAGGATCCGGAGGCCTGACAAAAGCGAGATTAAATGATATTGTAGAAAATCTATTGTCCGAAAATGAAAAGTGAAAAGGAAATACTTGACGAAAGAGCAAGAGTAAATGCATTAAAAGACAGAGCAGAAAGCGATGTTGCCTCAAACACTGCAACCTTTCTTGAATTTCGGATAGTTCCTGAACAGTATGCCATTGAAGAAAAATTTGTAACAGAAGTTCTTTTTCTTAGAAACCTGACAATAATTCCCGGTACACCCTCATTTGTACAGGGAGTTATAAATTACAGAGGAAGAATACTGTCTGTCGTAAATATCCAGATTTTCCTTAACAAAAGAGAGAAGGGACTGGGAGAAATGAATAAGCTGATTGTTATATCGGACGGCAAAATGGAATACGGCATAGTTGCTGACAATATAGCCGGGCTAAGGGAAATTGATATTGATTCAATTGGCATTAAACCTTTAAATCTTGATCCGTCTTCGGAGGAGTTTATAATGGGCGTAATGCCGGATGGTGTTGTACTCCTGGATGGAGAGGTTCTTTTAAAAACTTCAAAAATTATAATAAAATAACATATGAGCACTCTATTGGAATTTAAGACAAGACAAAAGCTTATTATTGGCTTTTCGTCAGTGGTAATCTTTACAATTCTCTTTACTGCAATAACCTTCAACGGATTTCGCAGATTTGACAACACTTCGACTAAAATCCGCAATATTGACAGCCTCACATACGAACTTACTGGTTTACGGGCAGATGAAAACAGGCTTCGCGCTCTCTCGCTCGAACTTTTAATTGCACCGGGTAACGAAAGAATTATTAATATTAAATCAGCCATAAAGGAAAAAGAGAGGGATTTCCTAAAAAAAACACATGGTATTGACAGTATGCTGACCGGCTATCCCGACCAGAGAGCACTCTTTTCTCAAACAGTTTCTGATATTAATACATACGTACATAATCGTGCAATAATGATTAATATGCTGGACAGCGGGAAAAAGAAAGAGGCGCTGGAACTTATCGAAGGCAGCCAGTCTTCTTTATACGAAAGCATACGCGCAATCAGCATTGCTGTGGAAACAGAACTCTTCAATTTCAGAAATGCAGCTTACAATAATAATGAACGACTCCATAACAGCGCTAATATTCTAATTATATTAATAGGAGCCATTCTTATTTTTCTCACTATTTTTCTCTCTGTATGGGCTGTATATATTCTCAGAAAAATATCTGATGAAATTAAAGCCGGAGTGGAGGTTCTGGCGAGCTCCTCTACCGACATTTTAAGTACTGTAACAGAAATTTCCGCTGGTGCTGCCGAAACATCTACAGCAGTATCTGAAACCACTACTACTATTGAAGAGGTTAGACAAACTGCACTTGTTTCCAATCAAAAATCCCAGTCTCTCATGGAGAGCTCGCAACGGGCTGCCGATTCTGCAGATAAAGGCAAAAACTCAATTAAAAAAGTTATTGACGCAATGGCGAAAATTGACAACCAGATGAATCTGATTTCCGAAACTGTAGTAAAACTGTCCGAGCAGAGCAGAACTATCGGGGAAATCACTTCAACAGTTGCAGATATTGCCGACCAGTCCAACCTGCTTGCCGTAAATGCTGCTATAGAAGCTGCTAAAGCCGGAGAACACGGAAGAGGATTTACAATTGTAGCCCAGGAGATTCGTTCACTTGCAGATCAGTCAAAGAAAGCAACCCTTCAGGTTAAGGAAATTCTTAATGAAATCAACAAATCCGTAAACCAGGCTGTTGGCGTAACAGAACAAGGAGCAAGAACAGTAGACAACGGACTTAATCTGGTTAAACAAAGCGGAGAGGTTATTGACATACTTTCGGACAACGTGGAAGAAGCCGCAGAAGCATCAATCCAGATTTCTTCATCAACACAGCAGCAAATGGCTGGTATGGATCAGATTGTACCTGCAATGGAAAACATAAAAAAAGCAAGCGAGCAAAACACAACAGGTATAAAACACACTCAAACAATAGCGCAAAATATTCACCAACTGGGGCAGTCGCTGAAAAAAGTTATAATAAAATACAATCTATAGCGGATAATGAGTAACGACCAGGATGAATTTCTTAAAGAACTCTTAGCTGATTTCCGGATTGAAGCTACCGAACACTATAATTCCATTTTAGAGGGCGTTCTCTTGCTGGAAAAAAACGGGCTTCCAATTCCTGACAAAAGCATTATAGAGAAGGTATACAGGTGTACCCACTCTCTTAAAGGTGCCGCAAGGGCGGTTAACCTTTTGGATATTGAAAAACTCTGTATGGCTGCTGAAACTATTTTCAACAGCCTTAAGAAAGGTGAATCTGTCCTTAACCCATCTCTTTTTGATGTCTTGTATAAGGCTCTGGATGTTTTGAAATTGCTTCTTTCAAATTATGATAAAACCGGCGGAGGAGGAACCAATACAAACCTTGTGCAGATTATCAGGCATCTGGAATTCGTTCAAAAAAGCTCACTTAGCCAGGCTGGAAATATAGAAAGCACTGTTCCGGAATTGGCTGTTTCTGTGGAAACGGAACCTGCAGGAAAAGAGATACGGGAAAAAGATGTTCCTGAAAAGGAAGATGATACAATAAGAATATCTTCAGGAAAGCTAAACAGGCTATTGAGAGAAACAGAAGATTTTGTTGTTGTAAAATCTGCTATTGAATTTTACAAAAAGGAACTAGCACAAATAAGCTCAAGATACAAAGATGAAAATCTCACTTATATTTATGAAGATATGGTGAGATTTCAGAATATTGCAAACAGAATGGTAGATGACCTTATCATAGGAATAAAATCTACACTTTTGTCCCCTTTTTCAACAATACTTAATATTGTTCCAAAAATTGTCAGAGACCTCTCCAAAGAGAGTTCCAAAAGCATCTCTGTGTCAATTAAAGACGACTATTACGAAATTGACCGGAGGATTCTTGAAGAGATTAAGGATCCTATAATCCACCTGATTCGCAATTGCGTAGACCATGGTATTGAGACAATCAGGGAGAGAGAGGCAAAGGGCAAACCTTCACAAGGAAATCTAAGCATTACAGTAAGAAAAGAGGCCGACAGAAAAATATCTCTTATTATTGAAGATGACGGCAAAGGCATTGATTCAGAGAAAATTTTGAAATCTGCCGTTAAGAACGGAATAATTGACGAAAGCCGGTTAGGCAAAATGTCTGAAAACGAGATATATTCCCTGATCTTTAAATCCGGAGTTTCTTCTAGCGAAATGATAACCGAGATTTCCGGAAGAGGGCTTGGGATGGCAATTGTTGCAGAAAAGGTTTCCAACCTTGGCGGCACAATAGATGTAAAATCCCGCAAAGGACTTGGAACAACTTTTACAATTACCCTTCCTCAGACTATCGCTACATTTCGTGGGATTATTATTGTCGTTGAGGGAAAATCGTATATGGTACCTTCTATTTTTCTTGAAAGGGCTATTCTAATTAAACCACAAGAAATTAAGAGCATTGGAGGGAGAAACGTTATAACTGTTAACGGCACTACAATCGGTTATATTTCTATGCGAGAGGCACTTGGTATTGAAAAAGGAAAAACAGACTCAAATTCAGACAGATATCTGAATGTAATGATTCTCTCTGTTAACAACAACAGACTTGCATTTTCCGTGGATGAAATACTTGAAGAACAAGAGGGAATTGTTAAGGAACTGGGGCCAATGTTAAACCAGTTAAAAAAGATAACAGGGGTAACAATTTTGGCAAATGGAGTAATTGTTCCAGTAATAAACATCAATGAAATTATTGAAAAAATATCTTTCAATTCACACTATGAAGCCGGACAAGAAAGAAATATCGAAGCTCAGCCGGAAAATGGTCAAAAGAAGATTTTGGTAGTCGAAGACTCGATTACTGTTCGTACAATGCTAAAAACAATTATCGAAAACGGCGGATACATAGTAAAAACCGCTTTTGACGGACAGGACGGACTCGAAACTCTGCTGAATGATAGTTTTGATCTTCTTGTAACAGACATTGAGATGCCAAGGATGAACGGGTTTGAACTGACAGAAAAAGTCAGGGAAAACAGTGCATTTACAGATTTGCCGATAATCCTGGTGACTACTCTCGATAAGCCTGAGGACAAAAGAAGAGGACTGGAATCCGGAGCAAATGCGTATATTGTTAAAGGAAGTTTTGAAAAGAGCAACCTCATTGAAACAATCCGAAGACTGATTTAAATTGTATGTAAATGAAATTTACACATCAAACATCCGGAAAAAAGATAAGGGTTTTGATTGTTGATGACTCTCTTATCGGAAGAAAGCTGCTGAGTGGTATTCTTGCAGCAGACCCCATGTTTGAAGTGGTTGCCTTTGCAGAAAACGGAAAACTTGCATACGAAAAAGTTTTGCATTTAAAGCCGGATGTAGTCAGCATGGATATTAACATGCCGGTAATGGATGGAATAGAGGCAACCA
>Ga0316605_10000697_pt1 | contig 21913 bp, 22 predicted proteins | sample OWC_soil_day20_n_FD_207666 | JGI IMG/M metagenome (GOLD analysis project Ga0316605, IMG submission 207666) | Wetland soil microbial communities from Old Woman Creek delta, Ohio, United States - OWC_soil_day20_noCT | ecosystem: Environmental > Terrestrial > Soil > Wetlands | place: USA: Ohio...
ACGCGCCTCGCCGGCCTTGACCTGGTTCACAAACCTGACGCGACTCGTTTCGTGCCTGCACCCCTCAAAGCGCACAATCCGGCCATGCGACCTGATTCCCGACACCGACGCATCCTGGCCCTCGCCGCGGCGCTGACGATCACGGCCGCCGCGCCTGCGGCGGACGCCGCCACCAAGCAGTCGTCGAAGCGCGCGAGTTCGGAGGCCGTGTTCCGCTGCAAGGACGACCGGGGCCAGAGCCACTTCGGCCAGAGCATCCCGGAAGAGTGCCTCGAGCGCGACGTCGAGGTGCTCGACGGCACGGGCCGGGTCGTGCGCGTCATCCCGGGCCGCCGTGCGCTGGAGCAGGTCGCCGCGCAGCAGGCTGCCGAAGAGGCCGCCAAGGCCGCGGCCCAGCGCGACCGCACGCTGCTCGCCACCTACCTGTCCGTCGCCGACATCGAGCGGCTGCGCGACCAGCGCCTCGAGCTGCTCGAGCAGCAGTCACGCATCACGCGCCAGTACATCGCCAACCTGCGCGAACGCGAGGCGCGGCTGATGACGGACGTTCAACGCTACCGGCCCTACAGCGACAAGCCCAAGGCCCCGCCGCTGCCCGACCACGTGGCCGAGGACATCGTCAACACCGTGAACGGCCTGCAGGTCTACGAGCAGGAACTCGCGAAGAACACCGCGGAGCAGGACCGGCTGCGCGCCGAGTTCGAATCCGACATCGCGCGCTACAAGGAACTGCAGGGGATCAAGTAGTCCCGGAGCTGCCGAAGCCTCCGGCGCCGCGGTGGCTCTCGGTGAACTGCTCGACGATCTCGAAGTCCACCTGCACCACCGGCACGATCACCATCTGCGCGATGCGCTCGCCTGGCGCCATCGTGTAGGCCGCCACGCCGCGGTTCCAGCACGACACCATCACCTGTCCCTGGTAATCGGAATCGATCAGCCCGACGAGGTTGCCGAGCACGACGCCGTGCTTGTGTCCGAGTCCCGAGCGCGGCAGCAGCATGGCGGCGAGTCCGGGGTCGTCGAGGTGGATGGCGATTCCCGTGGGAACGAGTTCGGCCTGCCCGGGCGCGAGCGTGAGCGGCGCGTCGAGGCAGGCCCGCAGGTCGAGGCCGGCGGAGCCGGACGTGGCGTAATGCGGCAACGGGAAGTCCCGGCCGATGCGCGGGTCGAGCACGCGCACCTGCAGCGCCCGGCGGGCCGTGGGGGTAGTCGAGTCGCTCATCGCGCCGCCGCGTTGCCCGGCGCGCGGCCGGCGTCGCCGGCGGCGGGCTGCCCACGCAGCGCAAAGCGCTCCGCGATCACGCCGACGAGCTCGTCTGCCAGTCGCCGCTTGGGCGCGCGCGCGAGCTCACGCCGCCCGCCCGGCCAGTACACGGTGAGCGCGTTGTCCTCGCAGTCGAAGGCGAGGTTGTCGCCTACCTGGTTGGCCGCGATCATGTCGAGGCGCTTGCCCTCGAGCTTGGCGAGCGCGTTGCGCTCGACGTTTTGCGTCTCGGCGGCGAAGCCCACGACGAAGGGGCGCGGCATCCCGGCTGCGACCGTGGCGAGGATGTCCGTGGTGCGCGACAGTGCCAGCATCAGCGAGTCGCTGGTCTTCTTGATCTTCTCAGCGGCGGCCTGCACCGGCCGGTAGTCCGACACCGCCGCCGCGGCGATGAAAATATCGGTGCCGGGCAGGTGGGCGTTCACCGCCTCCAGCATCTGCTCGGCCGTCTCGACGTCCACACGCCGCACACCCGCGGGCGTGGCGACGTTCACCGGGCCGCTCACGATCACCACCTCGGCGCCCGCCGCCCGCGCGGCCTCGGCCACCGCGTAGCCCATCTTGCCGGAGCTGCGGTTGGTGATGAAGCGCACCGGGTCGATTCGCTCGCGCGTGGGACCGGCCGTGACCAGCACCTTGCGGCCGGCCAGCACGCCCGTCGACGGACGATCGGGCCACAAGGCCGCGAGGATCTCCGCCGGCTCGAGCATGCGACCGGGTCCGGTCTCTCCACAGGCCTGGTCGCCCGTGCCCGGCCCAAGGATCGAGACGCCGCGGCTGCGCAGCGTCGCCACGTTCGCCTGCGTGGCCGGGTTCGCCCACATGAGGCGGTTCATCGCCGGCGCCACGGCGAGCGGCGCGTCGGTGGCGAGGCACAGCGTCGCGAGCAGGTCGTCGGCGAGACCGTGCGCGAGCCGGGCGAGGAAATCCGCACTCGCCGGTGCGATCACCACTTGCTCCGCCCAGCGCGCGAGCTCGATGTGACCCATGGCCGCCTCGGCCGACGCGTCCCACAGGTCCGAGCGGACCGGACGTCCCGACAGCGCCTGGAAAGTCAGCGGCGTGACGAATTGTTGCGCGCCCGCGGTCATCACGACCTGCACCTCGACGCCGCGCTCGCGCAGGCGCCGCACGAGTTCAGCGCTCTTGTAGGCGGCGATGCCACCGGTGACGCCGAGCAGGACGCGGGTCGCAGGGTTCGCGTTCATGGGGCGATTATGGGGCGGTGGGATTGCGGCCCGCAAAGGGACAGGCCGCAGTGCGGCCTTCCGGTCTGAGGCCATAACCGGCCGTCAGGTCTGGCAATGCGGACAGAAATAGGTCGAGCGCTGGCCCTGGGCGAGCCTGCGGATGCTCGCACCGCAGCGGCGGCAGGGCTGCCCGGCGCGCTCGTAGACGAAGAGTTCCTGGCGGAAGTAGCCCGGCGTGCCGTCCGCGCTCACGTAGTCGCGCAGCGTCGTGCCGCCCTGGCGGATCGCCTCCTCGAGCACCTCGCGCACGGACCCGGCCAGCCTTTCATAGCGCGCCCGGCTCACGCGTCCAGCCGCGCGCCGCGGATGGATGCCGGCGCGGAACAGCGCCTCGGAGGCGTAGATGTTGCCTACCCCCACCACCGTGTGCTGGTCGAGGAGAAACTGCTTGACCGCGACCCTGCGACCGCGCGAGCGAACCGCGAGGCAGGCGCCGTCGAAGCCGCGCTCCAGCGGCTCGGGCCCGAGGCCCGCGAGCAGCGGGTGCTCGAGCGGGTCGCCCGTCACCCAGTGCAGGCTGCCGAAGCGGCGCGGGTCGTTGAAGCGCAGGCAGCGGCCCGAGTCGAGCCGGAGTTCGTAGTGGTCGTGCTTGAGCCACGGCGTGCCGGCCGGCAGGACCCGCAGGCTGCCCGACATGCCGAGGTGCGCGATCAGCGTGCCTCGGTCGAGTTCGATGAGGAGGTACTTGGCACGACGACCGACGTCCCGGAGCCGCTGCCCCGGCAGCTCGCGCTCGAGCGCCGCGTCCACGGGCCAGCGCAGTCGACGATCGCGCAGCACGAACTCGGCGAGGGTGCGTCCGCGCAGCGCGGCCCGGATGCCTCGGCGGGTGGTCTCGACTTCAGGCAGTTCGGGCACGGCGGTGGGTCGCGGGCGGCGGGAAGGCGATGGTAGAAAAGAAAAACCCGCCGTGCGGCGGGTTTTTCATCCGACCAGCGGGCGCGGACGCCTCACTTGATCTTGGCTTCCTTGTAATTCACGTGCTTGCGGGCCTTCGGGTCGTACTTCTTGACCTCGAGCTTCTCCGGGTGGAGGCGCTTGTTCTTCGTGGTCGTGTAGAAGTGACCGGTGCCGGCGGTCGAAAGCAGCTTGATCTTGTCGCGCATGGCTGGTGCCTCCTCAGATCTTGACGCCCTGGGCGCGCAGCTCGGCCACGACCACCTCGACGCCCTTCTTGTCGATGGTACGCATGGCGTGGCCAGACACGCGCAGGGTTACCCAGCGCTTCTCGGTCTCGAGCCAGAAACGCTGCGTATGCAGGTTCGGAAGGAAGCGGCGCCGATTCCGGTTGTTGGCGTGCGAGACGGTATTACCGCTCATCGGGCGCTTGCCGGAGACCTGACAGACTTTGGACATGGCTGGATCCTCAGGCCGGGCCGGAATAGCGGCCGCCCCGGCATAAACGAGCCGCGTTTTATACCAGCGGAGCCGTCCCGAGGCAAGGGCTCAGAGCAGCCCCCGCTCCGCGAACGACACGCAGGCGCCGTCGCCCACGACGATGTGGTCGAGCACCCGGATGTCCACCAGCGCCAGGGCCTCGCGCAGCCGCCCGGTGATCAGCTCGTCCGCCTGGCTGGGCTCGGCCACGCCCGAGGGGTGGTTGTGGGCCAGGATCACGGCGGCGGCGTTGCGGGCCAGCGCCAGCTTCACCACCTCCCGCGGATGGACGCTCGCCCCGTCGATGGTGCCGCGGAACACCTCGTCGAAGCAGATCACCCGGTGGCGGTTGTCGAGAAAGAGGCAGCAGAACACCTCGTGGTCCCGGTCGCGCAGCCGGGCGCGCAGGAACTCGCGCGTGGCCCGCGGGTTGGCGAGCGCGGGCCCCGTCTGCATCTGCTCGGCATAGTGGCGGCGGGACAGCTCGAGCGAGGCCTGCAGCAGGGCGTACTTGGCGTCGCCGAGGCCGCGCACCCGGCAGACGGCGTGCCGCTCGGCGGTGAGCAGGCCCCGCAGGCTGCGGAACTCGCCGAGCAGGCCGCGGGCCATGTCGAGCGCGGAGTTTCCGGGCGTGCCCGTCTGCAGCAGGATCGCCAGCAGTTCGGCCTCCGACAGCGAGGCGGCGCCGAGCTTGAGCAGCTTCTCGCGCGGGCGTTCCGTCTCCGGCCAGTGCTGCAGCGACATCGGGCGCGTTCCTCCGGCCGGCATGGTCGCCGACGCGGGTGGCCGGTCGCACGCTGCAAATCGCCCGGGTGGGGCGAGATTCTCGGTTCCGGCGCTGTCTCAGCGAACGACGGCGCCGCCGCCCCAGCGCGGATCGGAGGCGGCCTCGACGCGCCCGGTGACGGCCTCCCAGGTGACCACCTGCAGGTTGCCGATGGTCGCGGGCCACGGGCGAAGGGTGTGGCCGCGGCCTTCGAGGTCGGCCCGCTCCGACGGCGCGAGCGCCTCGGGCTCGGCGAACACGGCGTCCGGCCGGTACTGGTGGTGGAAGCGCGGCGCCGCGGCGATGGCCGCCGCATCCGCACCCGAGTTCCAGTTCAGGATCGCGAGCAGCACCATGCTCGGGATGTAGCTGCCGCCCGGCGTGCCGAGGATCGCGATCCCGCGGCGGCCCTCGACGAAGGTGGGCGACATGCTCGACAGCGGCCGCTTGCCCGGCGCGATGGCGTTGGCCGCAGCGCCCAAGAGCCCGTACATGTTGGGGACGCCCGCCTTCACCGCGAAGTCGTCCATCTGGTTGTTGAGCAGGATGCCGGTGCCGGGCACCACGATGCCGGAGCCGAACCAGCCGTTCAGGGTGATCGTGCCCGCGACGCGGTTGCCCTCGGCGTCCAGGACCGAGAAGTGAGTGGTGTGCTGGCCCTGTCCGCGCGTCGCCGACGACGACGGCAGCAGGTCGCTCGGCGTCGCGCGGTCCGTGCGGATCGAAGCGCGCAGTCCGGCCGCGTAGTCGGGGCTCGTGAGGCGCCCCATCGGTATGTCGGTGAACGCAGGGTCGCCGAGGTACTGGGCACGATCGCGGTGCGCGCGGCGCATGGCCTCGAGGATCACGTGCTTGCGCGTGGCGGGATCGAGCGCGTCGAGGTCGTAGCCCTCGAGCACGTTCAGCACGGTCGCGAGCCAGATGCCGCCCGAAGACGGCGGCGGCGCACTGACCACCCGCAGGCCGCGATAGCTGGCCACGACCGGCTCGCGCTCGACGACGCGGTAGGTCGCGAGGTCCTCGAGCGTCCACAGGCCGCCGAGTCCCTGGACGCCCCGCACCAGCCGGCGGGCGAGCGGGCCCTCGTAGAAGGCGTCCGCGCCGCCCTTGGCCAGTGTCTCGAGGCTGCGCGCAAGATCGGGCAGGCGCAGCCGGTGGCCGACCGGCGGCGCCGCGCCCTTCACGAGGTAGATGCGCGCGAACTCGCCCTGGCCGCCGCCCACCAGGCCCTCGTCCTCCAGCGTGCGGGCGAGGTCGTCCTGCATGCGCTCGCTGATCACGAAGCCGTCGCGTGCGAGCCTCAGGGCGGGCTCGAGACTCACGGCGAGGGGCAGGCGTCCGTATCCGGTCGCGAGATGCTGCCAGCCTGCCGGTTCTCCGGGGATGCCGGCGGCCTTGGCGTGCCTTGTGGACAGGTCCTCGACGGGCTTCCCGTCGGCGTCGAGGAACATGTCGGCGGTGGCCGCAGCGGGCGCGACCTCCCGGGCATCCACCAGCACCTGGCGGGCGTCGCTCGCCCGGTGCAGCAGGTAGAAGCCGCCGCCGCCGAGCCCCGAGCCATTCGGCTCGACGACCGCGAGCGCGGCGCTGATCGCCACCGCCGCGTCGAAGGCGTTGCCGCCGCGGGCGAGGATCTCGTGGCCCGCTTCGGTGGCGAGCGGATGCGCCGAGGCGATGGCGGCCCGTCCCGGCGCAGCGAGCGCGATCGCGGGCAGCGCGAGCGCCACCACCACCAGCAGCACGAGAGCGTTCTGCAGCCGGCCGACCCGGATGGCAGCCGCGACGGCCAGACGTCGGGCCGTACCGGTCGTCACCGGGCGAAGCGCTCCCGGAGCGCGTCGGCCACCAGCGGGTGCACGAACTCGCGCACGTTGCCGCCCAGGCTCGCGATCTCGCGGATCAGCGTCGAGGAGATGAAGTTGAACTGCTCGGTGGGCGTGAGGAACACGGTCTCGACCTCGCCATTCAGGTGCCGGCTCATGGTGGCGAGCTGGAACTCGAACTCGAAGTCCGAGACCGCCCGCAGGCCGCGCACGATCACGTTGAGCCCATGCTCCCGGGCGAAGTCCACGGTGAGGCCCGAGTACCCCGTCACCTCGACGTTCGGCACGTCGGCCAGCACGCGGCGCGCGAGGTCCACCCGCTGCTCGAGCGAGAACAGCGGCGTCTTGCCTGGATTCGAGGCAATGGACACCACGACGTGCTCGAAGATGCGGCAGGCACGCCGGACGAGGTCGTTGTGCCCGTTGGTGAAGGGATCGAAGGTCCCCGGATACATCGCACGGCTGCCCATGATCCCCCGCCTGCTAACCGCCGGCCACGTCGCGACGCGCGAGATGATAGCCCACCTCGCCGGCGCGCTTGCTCCGCACCATCGTCCAGCCGGCCGGCAGCGCAGGCGGGCCCGCGGCCGCCGGCGCCTCGAGGTACGCATATCCACCAGGGGCGAGCCAGCCGCCGTGCTCGAGCGCGGCGCAGGCGGCGTCGAGCACGGGCTCGGCGAACGGCGGATCGAGGAAGACGACATCGAAGGGCTCGCCCGCCGCCTCGAGGAAGCGCCGCGCATCCGAACGCGTCACGCGACCACGCTCGCAGCCGAGCGCCGCGAGCGTGGCGGCGAGGTGGCGGACGGCCGCCGGGTCTACCTCCACGAACACCACTTCTCGCGCGCCGCGCGAGAGGGCCTCGAGACCCAGCGCCCCGCTGCCCGCATACAGGTCGAGGCAGCGGCTGCCGGGCACCACCGGCTGCAGCCAGTTGAACACGGTCTCTCGGACGCGGTCGGGCGTGGGTCGGATGGCGGCCACCGGCGGGAAGCGGACCCTCCGGCCGCGCCATTCGCCGCCGATTATGCGCAGCACGCCGGACTCGCCGGGGCGCCGGGCGCGGGAGGGTGGATTCCTTCTGGAGCTCACGTTCACCTGCCTGGGACCGGGGCATTGTGCACCGCCGTGGCCCGCGCGGCGCAGGCGGCCGGGGCGCGGGACGGGTCATCCGTTACAATCCCGCGCCCGCCCCCGCCGAAACCAACCATGGCTCTGTTCAACTTCAGGTCGAAGAAGGCCGGCGAGGCCGCGCCGGCGCCGGATGCGAAGCAGCCGGGCTTCCTCGCGCGGCTGCGCGCGAAGCTGAACAAGGGCGACTCGTGGCTCACCTACGACCTCGCCAACCTGCTGCCGGGCGGCAAGATCGACGACACCGTACTCGACGAGCTCGAGACGCGGCTGATCGGCGCCGACGTCGGCATCGAGACCGCCGGAAAGATCCTCGAGGGGCTGCGCGGCAAGGTCGCGCGCAAGGAACTCGCCAACCTCGAGGCGCTGCTCGCCGCGCTGCGCCAGTCGCTGCTCGACATCGTGGCCCCCGTGAGCCGGCCGCTCGTGGTGGACGAGGCCCGGCGGCCCTTCGTGATCCTGGTCGTGGGCGTCAACGGCTCGGGCAAGACCACCACCATCGGCAAGCTCGCCCGCCGCCTGACCGGCGAGGGTCGCAAGGTGGTGCTCGCCGCCGGCGACACCTTCCGCGCCGCGGCCATCGAGCAGCTGCAGGTCTGGGGCGAGCGTAACGACGTGCCGGTAATCGCCCAGGCTGCGGGCGCCGACCCGGCCGCGGTGATCTTCGACGCGCTGCAGTCCGCACAGGCACGCGGCACCGACGTGCTCATCGCCGATACCGCCGGGCGGCTGCACACGCAGAGCAACCTGATGGACGAGCTGCGCAAGGTGCGACGCGTGCTCGGCCGGCTCGACGAGTCGGCCCCGCACGAGGTGCTGCTGGTGCTCGACGCCGGCCAGGGCCAGAACGCGCTCACCCAGGCGCAGCAGTTCCACCAGGCCCTCGGCGTCACCGGCCTCGTGCTCACCAAGCTCGACGGCACCGCGAAGGGCGGCATCGTGTTCGCCATCGCAGACCGGCTCGGCATTCCGCTGCGCTACGTCGGTGTCGGCGAATCGGCCGAGGACTTCGGCGTGTTCGACGCCGAGGCCTTCGTCGACGCCGTGCTGGCCCCACCCCGCTCCGGCGGCGCGACGCCATGATCCGCTTCGACCACGTCTGGAAGCGCTACCCGAACGGACGCGAGGCGCTCTCGGACCTGACGCTCGAGATCGAGCGCGGCGAGATGGCGTTCCTCACCGGCCACTCCGGCGCGGGCAAGAGCACGATGCTCAAGCTGATCGCGCTGATCGAGCGGCCCTCGCGCGGCACCCTGGTCGTCAACGGGCAGAACACCTCGGCGGTGCCTCGCCGCAAGATCCCCGCGTTCCGTCGCCAGGTCGGCGTGGTGTTCCAGGACCACAAGCTGCTGATGGACCGGCCGGTGCACGACAACGTGGGCCTGCCGCTCGTGATCGCCGGCGTACCCGAGAAGGAGATCGGCAAGCGCGTGCGCGCCGCGCTCGACCTGGTGGGACTGCTCGGCCGCGAGCGCAGCCGGCCGCTCGAGCTCTCGACCGGCGAGCAGCAGCGCGTCGGCATCGCGCGGGCCATCATCGGCAAGCCGGCCCTGCTGATCGCCGACGAGCCCACCGGCAACCTCGACCCGGACCTCTCCCTCGAAGTGATGAACATCTTCAAGCGCTTCAACGAGGTGGGCGTCACCGTGCTGATCGCGAGCCACGACGTCGGCCTGATCGAGCGCTTCGGCATGCGACGCGTGATGCTCGAGGGCGGCCGCGTGGCCGGCAGCGTCGAGCCGATGCCGGACCTGCTCTCGATCGTGACGGAACGGCCGTGAAGTCCTGGCTGGAGCGCCATTTCCAGACGATGGTCGGCTCGCTGGGCCGGCTCTGGACGCAGCCATTCGCGACGCTGCTCACGATCCTGGTGATCGGTATCGCGCTGGCCCTGCCCGCCTGCCTGCACGTGCTGGTGCAGAACGTGCGTGAGGCGAGCGGCGGCTGGGGCAACGCGCTCGACATCTCCGTCTACATGAAGCCGCAGGCCACGCTCGAGCAGACGCGCAAGGCTGCCAAGCGCGTGCGGCAGCGCCGCGACGTCGAGTCCGTCACGCTGGTCGAGGCGGACGCAGCGCTCGAGGAGTTCCGCAAGGGCTCGGGCTTCGGCGAGGCACTCGACGCGCTCAAGGACAACCCGCTGCCGCACGCACTCGTGGTGCGCCCGGCGGCGGAATTCCGCGAACCGGCGCAGGTCGTGAGCCTCACGACCGAGCTGCGCGCGATCGAGGGCGTGGACATCGTCCAGCTCGACACGGCGTGGGTCAGCCGTTTCAACGCGATCCTGGACGTGGTGCGCCGCGTGGTACTGCTCGCGGTCGGGCTGTTCGCGCTCGGCGTCCTTGTGATCGTGGGGAACACGATCCGCCTCGACATCGAGAACCGCCGCGACGAGATCGAGGTGACCAAGCTGGTCGGGGGCAGCGACGCGTTCGTGCGCCGGCCGTTCCTCTACAACGGTGTCTGGTACGGGCTTGGCGGCGGGCTGATCGCCTGGCTGGTGGTGACGATCGTGATCACCGCGCTCGGCGACCCGGTGCAGCGCATCGCGGGGCTCTACGGCAGCAGCTTCGAGCTGCGCGGGCTCGGGCTCGAGGGCAGCGCCGCACTGCTGCTCGGCGGGATCGCACTCGGCTGGGTCGGCTCGTTCATCGCCGCCACGAGGGAGCTGCGGGGCATCGAGCCGAAGTAGGCCAGCCCGTCCGATCGGGTGTGCGGTTGGGCCGGCCCGGCGATCGGGCCTCCGCGGCCGCCGACAAATCGCCGTATATTCAAAAGCTTACGAGAGCTCTGCCACTCCTGCGCGGCGTGAACTTCCGCGCCGTTTAGCACTCTAATCGCCTGACTGCTAAGATCGGCAGTCGTTGCCGGGGAGCCTCCGAAACACATGACCGCCGCCCTCGTCCGCCGCAATCCTTCCGACCTTGCGCTGATCGGCCCGATCGGCAGCTTCGACGCCTATGTCGAGGCCGTGAGCCGCATTCCGGTGCTGAGCCGCGAGGACGAGTCCGAGCTGGCCACCCGCTTGCGTCGCGACAACGACCTCGACGCGGCCCGGCAGCTGGTGCTGTCGCACCTGCGCTTCGTCGTGCACATCGCCCGCGGCTACCACGGCTACGGGCTGCCGATGGGCGACCTCGTGCAGGAAGGCAACGTGGGCCTCATGAAGGCGGTGAAGCGCTTCGACCCCGCGGTCGGCGTGCGGCTGGTGTCGTTCGCCGTGCACTGGATCCGCGCCGAGATCCACGAGTACGTGCTGCGCAACTGGCGGCTGGTGAAGATCGCCACCACCAAGGCGCAGCGCAAGCTGTTCTTCAACCTGCGCAAGTACAAGCGCAGCCTCGGCTGGCTGACGGCGGAGGAGACGCAGGCCGTCGCCCGCGACCTCGGCGTCAGCACCGACGAGGTCACGGAGATGGAGCGTCGGCTCGCCTCGCGCGACCTCTCCTACGACCCGGCGCCGGATGCCACCGAGGACGACGAGTCGTATTCGCCGGCGGCCTACCTGCCGGCGCCGGATGCCGACCCCGCGGTCGCGGTCGAGCGCGCCGAGTGGGACGACGACGTGACGGATCGCGTCGCCGAGGCGATGTCCCAGCTCGATGCCCGCAGCCAGGCCGTGCTGCGAGCCCGCTGGATGGGCGAGCACAAGGCCACGCTGCACGAGCTGGCGGCCGAGTACGGCGTCTCCGCCGAGCGCATCCGCCAGATCGAGGCGAACGCCATCAAGAAGCTGCGCAAGCTCGTGGTGGCGGAAGAGGCCTGATCGGACCGGGCCTCAGCCCTTCTTGGCCTTCTGCAGGCTTTCCTCGGTCACCGGGACAATGGTGATCTCGACGCGTCTATTCTCGGCGCGGCCGGCCTCGGTCGAGTTGTCGGCAATCGGATGGTCGGGACCCGCGCCGACGGTCTGCATGCGCTGCGCCGGAACCCCGCGGCCCGCGAGGTAGCTCTTCACGCTGCCGGCACGCTGCTCCGACAATTTCATGTTGTAGGCGTGAGCGCCGGTGCTGTCGGTGTGCCCGGCGATCTGGATCACGGTCTGGTCGAACTCGGTCAGCGTCTGCGCCACCTTGTCGAGCACGGCGTTGAACTGCGGGTTCAGGGCTGCGCTGTCGAACGCGAAGGTCACGTTGCCCGGCATGTCGAGCGTGATGTTGTCGCCCTTGCGCACGACATCGACGCCGGTACCGGCCATCTGCTTGCGCAGCTTTGCTTCCTGCTTGTCCTGGTAATTGCCCACGGCCCCGCCGGCCAGCGCGCCGACGCCGGCGCCGATGAGCGCGCCTTCCCAGCCGCCGCCGATCAGCAGGCCCGCGACCGCGCCGGCGCCGGCCCCGATCGCCGTCCCCTGACGCGTCTTCTCCTTCTCCGGGTTTTTCATGAAATCGTCGGTCGCGGCGCATCCGGCCAGCGACACGGTGGCAGCGACGGCGACGAGCAGCGCGGACTTGCGATGGATCATGGTTCGAAAGCTCCTGGGGTTTGCAGTGGGATCCCGTCGGTCGGGAGGCCCGATTGGGGTGTCTATGATCGCGCCCGGCGGTCGGCGCTGACAACCGTGGCCGAAGCTTCCGGCTCGAGGGCCAGGCAGTGCGCCTCGCGGAACACGATCGAGTGCAGCTCGGCAGTGCGTGCAGGGGTCGGAGCGTAGCCGCCGGCGATGGTGATCACGAGCGGCAGGCGACGCCCCAGGCACGCCTCGAGGACGTGTCGGTCCCGGCGCGCGATCCCGTCATCCGACAGCGCCAGCCGTCCGTATCGGTCGCCGCGGGCCGGGTCCACGCCGGCGAGGTAGAAGACGAGGTCGGGCCGGGATGCCGCGAGGACGTCCTCCAGATGCCGCGCGAGCAGCTCGAGGTACTCGTCGTCGCCGATGCCGTCCGCGAGTCCCACGTCCAGGGTCGAGCGCATCTTCTGCAGCGGGTAGTTGCGCTCGCCGTGCATCGAGAAGGTGAAGATCTCCTGGTCGCCCTCGAAGATCGCCGCCGTGCCGTTGCCCTGGTGCACGTCGAGGTCCACGACGAGCGCGCGTCGCACCCGGCCGTCGCGCTGCAGGACGCGGATCGCGACGGCCACGTCGTTCAGCAGGCAGAAGCCCTCGCCGTGCGCTTTGAAGGCGTGGTGGGTACCGCCGGCGAGGTTGGCCGCGAGGCCGTCCTCGAGTGCCGCCCGCGCGGCCTCGAGCGTGCCCTGCGCGGCGAGTCGCGAGCGCCGCCACAGGGCCGGCGACCAGGGCACGCCGATCTTGCGGACGGCGGCGGCATCGAGCGTGCCCGCGGCCAGCCGGTCGAGGTAGCCCTGCTCGTGGACGAGCCGGAGGTCCTCGAGGCTGGCCTCGCCGGGCTCGATGACCTCGTCCGGCCGGAGCAACCCTTCCCGCTGCAGCGACTCGTACAGCAGCGGGTACTTCGCCATCGGGAAGGGATGCGTCGGCGGAAGCGCGACGAAGTAGTCGGGATGGTAGGCACAGCGCATGTCAGCCAGCTCGTTCGCAGGATGGGCTGGGCCGGCTTCGATGCAGGCCGCTTTGCGGGGCGCCCGCCGATTACCGAGAATAGCGGTCTGCCCCAACCCTTTCCTCATCGGGAGCCCCTCCGTGGCCACCTCACCCGTCGACCTGCCGAAGATCAAGTCCGCCCGCAAGCTCGACCCGCTCGACCTCTACGACGTGCGCGGCCTGCTCTCCGACGAGGAGCGGATGGTGCAGGACTCCGTCGCCCGCATGGTGGACGAGAAAGTCCTGCCGATCATCCAGCACCACTTCGAGAACCACACGTTCCCGCGCGAGCTGGTCGGCGAGCTCGCGGGGCTCGGCCTGTTCGGCAGCTCGCTCGAGGGCTACGGCTGCGCCGGCATGAACTCCGTGAGCTATGGCCTGATCTGCCAGGAACTCGAGCGCGGCGACTCGGGGCTCAGGAGTTTCGTCTCCGTGCAGTCGAGCCTGTGCATGTACCCCATCTACACCTATGGCAGCGAGGCGCAGAAGCAGGCCTGGCTGCCCCGCATGGCCACGGGCGAGGTGATCGGCTGCTTCGGCCTCACCGAGCCGCACGGCGGCTCGGACCCCGCCAACATGAAGACCCACGCGAAGCGGCGCGGCGGTGACTGGGTGCTGAACGGCGCAAAGATGTGGATCACCAATTCGCCCATCGCCGACCTGTTCGTCATCTGGGCGAAGACCGAGGAAGGCATCCGCGGTTTCCTCGTGGAGAAGGGCACGAAGGGCCTCGTCGCGCCCGAGATCGAGAAGAAGTTCTCGCTGCGCGCCTCGGTGACGGGCTCGATCTTCCTCGAGGACGTGGTGGTGCCGGCCGGGAACATGCTGCCGGGCAGCACCTGCGGCATCAAGGCGCCGCTCTCCTGCCTGACGCAGGCGCGTTACGGCATCACCTGGGGCGTGATCGGCGCGGCGCAGGCCTGCCTCGCCCAGGCGCTCGACTACGCGCAGACGCGCGTGCTGTTCGGACGGCCGATCGCCGCGACCCAGGCCGTCCAGATCCGCCTCGCCGAGATGGCGCGGAAGATCACCACCGCGCAGCTGCTGTCCCTGCAGCTCGGGCGACTCAAGGACGCGGGGACGATGTCGCCCTCGCAGGTCTCGCTCGCCAAGTGGAACAACTGCCGCATGGCGCTCGACGTGGCTCGCGACGCGCGCGACATCCTCGGCGGCGCCGGCATCAGTGCCGAGTACGTGCCGATCCGCCACGCGCTCAACCTCGAGAGCGTGATCACCTACGAGGGCACGGAGACCATCCACCAGCTCACGATCGGCCGCGAGCTGACGGGCATCAATGCCTTCTAGCGGCCGCGTGATCGCGCGCCAGCGGCAGACCACGCGGCTCGAGACCTTCGTGGACGCGGCCTTCGCGTTCGCCCTCACGATGCTCGTGGTGTCGGTGGACAGCGTGCCGCAGTCGTTCGAGGAGCTCGTCGACGCGATCAAGCGCGTGCCCGCCTTCGCAGCCAGCTTCCTGATCACGGTCATGTTCTGGCTGGGCCACTATCGCTGGAGTCGGCGCTACGGCATCGAGGACACGGGCTCGGTGGTGCTGAGCCTGATGCTCGTGTTCCTGGTGCTGGTGTTCCTGTATCCGCTGCGACTCATGATGTCGGGCGCACTGCAGTCGATGAGCGGCGGCTTCCTGCCCGGCGAGATCCAGATCACGCGCATCGTGCACCTGCAGTTCCTGTTCGTGCTGTACGGCGTGGCCTTCATGCTCATGTCCGGCGTGCTGCTGCTGCTCTACGCGCGCGTGCGCCGCATGCCGCTCGAGCCAGCGCTGTCGGCGGAAGACCGCGCGGTCGCCGGTGTCGAGGTGCAGGCGTGGGGCATCCTCGCGGCGATGGGGGCGATGTCCGCGCTGCTTGCGCTGGTGCTGCCACCGAAGCAGATCGGCTATGCGGTGTGGCTCTACGCGTCGCTCGCCTTCATCATGCCGCTGATGAGCAGGCGCTGGCAGCGCCGGGTCGGGCGCGTCGTGGCTGCGCGATCGCCGCAGGACGGGGATCCGGGTCCCGTTTCGAGTCGCTCCACGTAATTCGCTTGGTGGAAACGGGACCCGGATCCCCGTCTGGCGTTTGGCGGCTGAGCGAGTCGGACGGACGTGCCGGGCCGTTTTCGACAAAGTGAATTACGTGGAGCGACTCGAAAACGGTCCGGCACGTCCGTCTCGGATGCGTCGGCTGAGCGTCGCAGCCGCCAGAACCGCGTCACTCCCGGGCGACGGAATACTCCACCGTAACCACGGCCTTCACGACCTTCTCCACCGTCGACGTGTCGTAGCTGCCGTAGTCGGCCGTCTCCGTGGAGTTGGGGCGCGTGATCTGGAACACCCCCTGCGAGGCCGAGCGCAGCGGGCCGACCGTGACGCCGCTGCCGGCCGCGAACTGCTCGGCGCGCTGCTGGGCGTCACGCGTGGCCGCGCCGATCAGCCGCACCTTGACCGCGTTCAGGTCGTTATAGAAGTACTGCGGCGGCCACGAGTTGATGCTCACGCCCTCGCTGATCAGCGACGAGGCCTGCGCGGCGACCCGACCGATCAGCGCGACGTCGGTCGAGCTCAGCTCGAAGTTTCGGTCGAGTTCGTAACCGGTGATCCGGCCGGTCTGCACGCCGCCCGGACCCATCTCGTACTGCGGCCGCGCCGCGACCGAGGAGACCGCCACCCCGGCGGACGCACCGGCAACGGACTCGAGCAGCGCCTGCACTCGGGCGGTGTCGGCCTCGAGCGCGCGGTAGCCGGACTGCAGGTCCCCGGAGCGCACCGTCACGGTCGCGCGCCAGGTGCCGGCGTCCGAGACGACCTTCTCCTCCGCATAACCCTTGACCGTGATCTTGTCGCCCGCGAGCTTGATGCGCTCGAGGCTGCGCGACACGAGGCCCGCCGCACCGATCAGGCCAACGGCGAGCGCGAGGCCTAGCAGCAACAGGCCGAGGGTGGTTGCGCCCGACTGCCGGCGCCGCATGGCAATTGCAGTTCGCATGGGGCGCCATTGTCTCCGATGGCGTGCCGCCCGTCAGGGCAAACCGAGGGCGTCGAGTGTCGGCATTCTTTACGACCGGAGCGGCCGCGGCGCCTCCTGACCGGGCCGATCACGCATAACCCCTTGTTTTTCATCGGCCCGGCAGAGGTTGGCACGTTCATTGCTCTGTAATCATCCAAGCCGCGACAAAGGGTGGCCGCGGCGAAGTCAGGTGGTAGTGGGAAGTGGGCGATTCGGTACGGGTAGCAAGGATCCAAGACAAAGAATAGGGACAAGGGTGAGCAGAACCCCAACCGGGGCATCAATCAACAAGAAGACAAGAACAAGAATAGCGATGCCCCTGCGATGCAAGACGACCCCGCGCAAGCGGGGTTTTTTTTTCGGTAACCTGCACGGGTGAACGAACTCATCGCCAACGCACACGCTATCGCGGTCCTCGCGTTCACGGTCGTCGCCTTCGTCCTCTTCACCCGCGAGCGCATCCCGATCCCGGTCACGAGCCTGATCGTGATCACCGGGCTGGCGCTCGGCTTCCATCTGTTCCCGTACCAGCACGACGGGGGCGAGCTCGGCATCCAGCAAATCTTCTCGGGCTTCGGCCACGAGGCGCTCGTCGCAATCTGCTGCCTGATGATCATGGGGCGCGCCCTCATGGTCACCGGCGCACTCGAACCGCTGGCGCGCCTGCTCGCCCGCCTGTGGGCGTTCAATCCGCACGTCGCGTTGCTCGCCCTGCTGTCGAGCGCCATGTTCCTGAGCGCGTTCATCAACGACACGCCGATGGTGGTGGTGCTCATGCCGGTCGTGATCGGACTCGCGATGCGCGCCGGCCGATCCCCGTCGCGCATGCTGATGCCCATGAATTTCGCGGTGATCGTGGGCGGCATGGCGACCACGATCGGCACCTCGACCAACCTGCTCATCGTCTCGCTGGCGCGCGACCACGGCGTGGACCACATCGACATGTTCGAGTTCACGCCGCTGGTAGTGGGTCCGGCACTGCTCGCGCTGCTGTACCTGTGGCTCATCGCGCCGCGCCTGCTGTCCGACCGCCCCAACCCGCTCGCCGGCCTGGCCCCGCGGCGCTTCAACGCCATCCTCTACGTCGGGCCCCGCAGCCGGGCGCGGGACCGGACGGTCGCGCAGGCCCGTCGCTGGACCGGCAACAAGATGACCGTGCAGCGCGTGCAGCGGGGCGCGGAAGCCCTGACGCCGAATGACGCGCTGGTCCTGCTCGAAGGCGACCGGTTGCTGGTCAACGACACCTCCGCCTACCTCAAGGAGTACGAGCAGGCGCTCGGGGCCACGCTGTTCGACGCCGGCAGCATGGACAGCCTGCCGCCCGAGCAGCACCCGCTGCGCGCAGACGACCAGCAGCTGGTCGAGGGAGTGATCACCGAGGAATCGCCGCTGCACCGCGGCAACCTGCGCGAGGCGCGTTTCGCCGAGCGCTGCGGCGTGATGATCCTGGCGATGTACCGCCCGTCGGACGAGGACTCCCTGGAGGGCGAGATCCCCGACCGCGAGCTGCGCTCCGGCGACGTGCTGCTGATGCAGGGACCGCCGGCACGCATGGTGGCGCTCAAGCGCGAGCCGGGCCTGCTGGTGCTCGACGGCACGCTCGACCTGCCGCGCACCCGCAAGGCTCCGGTCGCCATCCTGATCATGGCCGCAGTGGTGCTGCTCGCGGCCTTCCGCGTGCTGCCGATCGCGATGTCCTCGCTGCTCGGGGTGCTGGCGCTGATCCTGACGGGCTGCCTGAAGTTCGAAGGCCTCGGCCGCGGCATCAGCGCGGAGGTGGTGCTCGTGGTCGTGGCGAGCCTCGCGCTCGGCCGATCGCTCACGGCGACCGGCGGGGCCGACATCCTCGCCGACGCGTTCATGTCCGTCGCGAGCGGCCTGTCGACGCAGATGGTGCTCGCCGCCGTGATGGTCTTCCTGGGGCTGCTGACCAACTTCGTGTCGAACAACGCGGCCGCCGCCGTCGGCACGCCCGTGGCGCTCGCCATCGCGCAGCAGCTAGGCGCGCCCCCCGAGCCGTTCGTGCTCGCCGCGATCGTCGGCTGCAACCTGTCCTTCGCCACGCCGATGGGCTACCAGACCAACGTGCTGATCATGCAGCCGGGCGGCTACGTGTTCCGGGACTTCCTGCGGGTGGGCGGGCCGCTGGTCCTGATCATGATCGTGGCGTTCTCGATCGAGCTGACCAACGCCTACCCGATGTAGCTGCGCTCCGTCGGCGCCGCCGCGGATGTCGCCAGGCCGCTCAACCGGCCGGCAACGCGATCGGCTCGATCTCCCAGCCGATCACTTCCCGGGTGTACGGATCGATGATCGGCTTGCCGGAGTTGAGGCGGCCGGCCAGTCGCGCAGCCCGCAGCAGCGCCTTGTCGGGGCGCAGGTGGCGCAGCTCCATCAGGCCCTGGGCATCGCGTAGCAACGCCGTCACGACCGGCGCCGGGCCCTCGGACGAAGGGTGCGACTCGGGAAACAGCAGGGCGATGACTTCGGACTGCATCTCGGTCCTCGTGACCTCGTGCGAAGGGCTGAGGGATCCGAAGCAAGCCTCGTGCCAACGCGGTATGCCCGTCGATTCAGTGGCTTGCGCAGTCGGGCCGGGCGCCCGTGGCTGACCAAAGCTGTCAGCAGCCTGCCGGCCCCTGTCCATGCGTGATCCGGGTCACGCGGTGCACGGCCACGTCCCCTGCGACGAATGCGTGGCCGACATCGCGCTTATGTAATATCGGCCGCAGGCGCGAACGATCGAGACGCACGATGCCACCGGTTCCCGAGCTTCCCACGATCATCGCGCACCGCGGCAACGCGGTGGAGTTTCCCGAGAACACGCTCGAAGGACTCGCTTCGGCGGTGGAGCTCGGCGCGCGCTTCCTCGAGTTCGACGTGCAGCTGACCGGCGATCTCGTGCCGGTCCTGATGCACGACGCCGACCTCACCCGCGTGGCAGGCCGCCCCGAGCTCGTGCACGACCTCACCTGGCGGACGCTGTCGGAAATTGCCGTCGGCGAGGTCGAGCGGCTCGGCCACCGACATGCCCTGGTGCGCCCTCCCTCGCTCGCGCAGGCCGTGGACGCGATTGCCGGCTGGACCGGCGTGACGGCCTTCGTCGAGATCAAGCGCGCGAGCATCCGTCGCTACGGACGGGAGACGGTGCTGCGTCGCGTGACCGAGGTGCTGCGGCCGGTGCTCGACCGCTGCGTGCTGATCTCGTTCGACCTCGTGAGCGTGAAGATCCTGCGGATGATGACCGGCGCGCGCATCGGCTGGGTGCTCGCCAGCTACGACGAGGCGGCGCGCTCGCAGGCGGCATCGCTCGCACCGGAGTTCCTGTTCGCCAACGTCGAGCGGCTGCCGCCGCTGCCCGAGCTCCTCTGGCCCGGCCCCTGGCAGTGGGCGTTGTACGAGGTGCGGGACCTCAAGACCGCGCGTGACTGCCAGGAGCGCGGCGCGCACTTCGTCGAGACGATGGACGTGCGCGGACTCATGTCCGCCTTTGCCGAGAGCCGGCGCGCGTGGTGATGCCCGACGACGCGCTCGTCCTGGCGCTCGACCAGGGCAGCCACGCGAGCCGCGCCGTGCTGTTCGACGCCACCGGCGCCGAGGTCGCGCAGGCACGCCAGCCGGTCGGGACGCGACGTCAGGGCGGCGATGTCGTCGAGCAGGATCCGCAGGAACTGCTCGTCTCGCTGCAGACCGCCGCCCTGGACGCCTGCGAATCGTCGGCGGCGCAGGGCCGCCCGGTCGTGGCGGCGGGGCTCGCGACCCAGCGCTCGACGGTGCTGTGCTGGGAGCGCCGCACCGGCCGCGCGCTCACCGACGCGCTCTCCTGGCAGGATCGTCGCAACGCCGCCTGGCTCGCCCACCTGCATCCGCACGCGGCGCAGGTCCGCGAGATCACGGGGCTGCCGCTGTCACCCCATTACGGCGCCAGCAAGCTGCGCTGGTGCCTCGACCACGAGCCGGCCGTGCGCCGCGCCGCCGCCGACGGGCAGCTCGCCGCCGGGCCCCTGTCGAGTTTCCTGGTCGCGCGGCTCGTGCCGGGCCTGCCCTGCGTGGTGGACCCCGCGAACGCGTCGCGCACGCTGCTGTACGACCCGTCGGTGCTCGACTGGTCGGACACCCTGCTCGGCCTGTTCGGGATCGAGCGGAGACACCTGCCGACCTGCGTGGCGACGCGGCACGCCTTCGGCCCGCTGCAGGTGGGTGCGCAGGCGGTTGCGCTCACGATTTGCACCGGTGATCAGTCCGCGGCGGCCTTCGCGTTCGGACGGCCCGATTCGCACTCGGCGCTGGTCAACGTCGGCACGGGCGCGTTCGTGCAGCGGGTCGCACCGGTCGAGGCGGCGCTGCCCGACGGGCTGCTGCGCAGCGTGCTGTGCGCCGATGCGAGCGGCGTGCTGCACGCCCACGAAGGCACGGTCAACGGCGCCGGCGGCGCTCTCGACTGGCTGCGCGAGCGCGTCGCGATCGACGTGGACCGTGCGCTCGCGGCGCTGTCGCCCACCCCCGGCGCGACGGAGCCGCCGCTCTTCATGAACGGCGTCGGCGGCCTCGGCGCGCCGTTCTGGCGACCCGATTTCCCGGTGGAGTTTGTAGGTGACGGCGACGACACGGCGCAACTCGCGGCCGTACTCGAGAGCATCGCCTTCCTGCTCGGCGTGAACCTCGAGGCGCTCGGCCGCAGCGCGCAGGTCGAGCGCATCCGTCTGTCCGGCGGGCTGGCGCGCAGTGACTATCTCTGCCGTTGTCTCGCGGACACGAGCAGCCTCGCGGTCGAGCGCTACGCCCTCACCGAGGCCACGGCCCGCGGTGCCGCCTTCCTGGCGGCTGGCGAGCCCGACTCGTGGCAGACGCCGCCGCTCGAACGCGTGTTCAAGCCGACCGGCGATGCCGCGCTCGCCGCGCGGTATGCACGGTGGCGCGAGGAAATGGGGCGACGCGGGGCTCGGACGTAGTCAGCCGCAGCCGCGATGTTCCCGCCGAGCGGGAAAGGACCTCCTTCCTCCCGCTCGGCGGGACGATCACCCCCGGTCGCCGCGCTCCAGCGTCGCCAGCACCTCGCGCTCGAGCCAGGTGCTGCAGTGCCCGCCCTCGAAGTAGCCGCAGTGGCCGCCGAGCGCGGTGCAGGTGATCTCGAGCCCGGCGGGACGCGCGAGGCGCGCGAGATCGACCGCCGGGATGATGGGATCGTCGGCCGCAGCGATGATGCGTGTCGGCGAGGCGAGGCTCGCGAGCGCCTCGCCCACGATCGCATAGCCGTGCAGGTACTCGGTCAGCGAGGGGTAGCCGCCGTAGGTGCACACGAGGTGCTCGGTCATCTCCGTGAGTGTCTCGAGCTCGAGCGCGTTGCGCAGGTCGTACACCTGCGGCCACGCCGCCTGCTTCTTGCGCAACGAGCGGCGCCACTTCCAGATGAAGTACCGGCGGTACAGCGCCCAGCCGCGCTCGAGCCGGTGCAGCGTGTGCTCGGGGTCGAGCACCGGGCAGATCGCGACGACGTGCTCGAGCCGCAGCCCGGCTGCAGCCGCGCGAGCGCCGACGCGCAGGCAGAAATTGCCACCGAGGGAGAACCCGACGAGGTTCAACCCCTGGCCCGGATTCAGCGACTGCAACCGCTGCACCGCACCCACCACCTCGGCGATGCGGCAGGAGTGAAAGATCTCCTGGTTGAGGTGATGGCTCTCGCCGTGGTCGCGCAGGTTGAGGCGCACCACTTCGAAGCCCCGGTCGAGGAGCTGCTGCCCGAGCGACAGCACGTAGAGCGAGTCGGCGCTGCCCTCCCAGCCGTGCAGCAGCA
>Ga0316605_10000700_pt1 | contig 21847 bp, 17 predicted proteins | sample OWC_soil_day20_n_FD_207666 | JGI IMG/M metagenome (GOLD analysis project Ga0316605, IMG submission 207666) | Wetland soil microbial communities from Old Woman Creek delta, Ohio, United States - OWC_soil_day20_noCT | ecosystem: Environmental > Terrestrial > Soil > Wetlands | place: USA: Ohio...
TTGCGCCTTGGCCTGCAGTTCGTGCAGATCGACTGGCGCCATCAGGGATTCTTTCGCCAACAGCATGGCTTTTTCCGGCGTGCCGCCGATGCCCAGCCCAAGCACGCCGGGCGGACACCAGCCGGCACCCAGGGTCGGCATGGTTTTCAACACCCAGTCGACGATGGAGTCAGAGGGGTTGAGCATGGCCAGCTTGGCCTTGTTTTCAGAACCACCACCCTTGGCGGCGCAGATGACTTCAAGTTTGTCGCCAGCAACCAGCTCGACGTGCACGACGGCCGGTGTGTTATCGCCCGTATTGCGGCGCTCACCGGCCGGGTCACGCAGCACCGAGGCGCGCAAGGGGTTGTCTGGATTGGTGTAGGCGCGGCGCACCCCTTCGTCGACCATTTCCTGCAGGCTGAATTGAGCATCCCATTTTACGTTCATGCCGATTTTGAGGAAAACAACGGCGATGCCGGTATCCTGGCAGATTGGTCGCTGACCCTCGGCGCAAAGGCGCGAATTGGCCAGGATCTGGGCGATGGCGTCCCTGGCGGCGGGCGATTGTTCAAGTTCGTAGGCCTTGCCCATGGCCTGGATAAAATCGACCGGGTGATAGACGCTGATGTACTGGAAAGCATCGGCGATGGAGGCGATGAAGTCTTCCTGGCGGATGGTGGTCATGATCGTCGGGTTCCGGTTGCTGTGTCGCGAGTGTAAGTTTCATGTGACGGCCTGACAAGGTGATCTTGCCGGGTATCGTTTTTGATGAAAGCGTAGCAAATGACGCCGCCCGCTGTCGGTGGCTTGCGATAAAATACATCTCTTGTGTCTACTGTAGGGTTTTCATGCGCATCCTGGTTTGTAACGACGACGGCTATCTGGCGCCCGGTCTGCTGGCGCTGGCGAGCGCGCTTTCCGAACTGGCGGAAATCGTGGTGGTGGCGCCGGAACGCAACCAAAGCGGCGCCAGCAATTCCTTGACGCTCAATCGCCCCTTGTCGGTGCGCAAAGCCGAAAATGGCTTTCTTTTCGTGAACGGTACGCCAACCGATTGCGTCCATCTGGCGGTCACTGGCCTGCTCGATTTTTTGCCGGACATGATTGTTTCCGGTATCAACCAGGGCGCCAACATGGGTGACGACACCATCTATTCCGGCACTGTGGCGGCGGCGATGGAAGGTTTTCTGCTGGGGATTCCCTCGCTGGCCATTTCACTGACCAGTTTCGAGGCCGAGCACTACGAAACAGCAGCGCGGGTGGCGCGTGATCTGGTCGAACGCTTTATCCGCCAGCCGATTCGCCAACCGGTGTTGTTGAATATTAACGTTCCGGATCTGCCGTATGAAAATTTGGCGGGTATGGAGGTAACGCGGCTGGGCAAACGCCACAAGGCCGAATCGGTGGTGAGGATGGTTTCGCCACGCAATGAAACGGTGTATTGGGTGGGTGCTGCCGGCGCAGCGCAGGATGCCGGAAGTGGTACCGATTTTAATGCTGTCGAGCGCAACATGGTTTCGGTGACACCCCTGCAAGTTGATCTGACGCATTATTCCCAGATCGCAACCATCAACGAGTGGATGGCCTGAACGTGGCAGCCTTGTCCGGCATTGGCATGACTTCGCAGCGCACACGCGGACGCATGATCGAGCGCCTGCGCGAACAGGGCATTCGCAATGAGGCGGTGCTGGCGGCAATGGCTGCTGTGCCGCGCCATATTTTTGTCGAAGAGGCTCTGGCTTCGCGTGCTTACGATGATACCTCCCTGCCTCTGGGAATGGGACAGACCATTTCGCAGCCTTATGTCGTGGCGCGCATGATCGAGGCCCTGTTGAACGGCCGCAAGGGTTTGGGAAAAACGCTGGAGATTGGCGCCGGTTGTGGCTACCAGGCGGCTGTGTTGGCGCAGTTGACCAAGGAAATCTTCGCGGTCGAGCGCCTCAAGCCCCTGCTGGAAAAGGCCAAGCTCAATATGCGCCAGATTCAGCAGTTCAACGTCCGCCTCAAACTCGCCGACGGCAATTTTGGCTTGCCGGAAGCGGCGCCCTATGACAGTATTATCGTTGCCGCTGCTCCGGCACGCATTCCCCAGGTGTTGTTGCAGCAACTTGCTCCGGGCGGTCGTTTGATCTTGCCGATCGGGGTAGGGGAGCAGTATCTTTCGCTGATCGAACAAACGCCGCAGGGTTTTGTCGAGTCCAGGCTCGACGCCGTGCGCTTTGTCCCACTTCTGTCAGGAACCGAATGAAACGTCTTGCATATGCCCTCTTGTTAGCTTTGTTGATGGCTGCTTGCGCCTCGCAGCCGCCCGCCCCTGTCGTTGACCGGACAACGTCGGTGGGCTCGAAATCGCCTGTCGTTGGGGTGGCCGGTGCCACCTATACGGTGAAACGCGGCGAGAACCTTTATCGCATTGCCCTTGAGCGCGGTATTCCCTATCGTGATCTGGCAGCCTGGAACGGTATTACCGATCCTGCTACTGTGAAGGAAGGCCAAGTGTTGCGCCTGACGCCGCCGGGTAGCTCGGACTCGGCGGTAGCGGTGGCGCAGCCCATTGAGACTGGTGCTGCCGTCGAAAGCCGTCCGCTCGGCGCGGCGCCAGCCGCGACCGGAGATGCGGTCAAACGAGAGCCCAAGGTCAATAAAGAGCCATACTCCGACAGCGCCTGGGATTTGCTGACCAGGGGCGGCAGCGCCAGCCCTGTCGCAGCCGAAAGCAAGCCTGAAACCAGACCAGCCGGAGCGACCGATACCGGGATGGCCATTGGCTGGGCTTGGCCATCGGCGGCCAAGGTGACATCGGCTTATGGCGACCGCTCCAACAAGGGGATCGATTTTGCCGGCAGGGAGGGCGAAGCGATCACGGCGGCGGCAGACGGCAAGGTCTTTTTTGTCGGCCTGCAGAAAGGTTATGGCAACTTGCTCATCATCGGCCACGCCAGCGGTTTCATTTCAGTCTATGCGCATAATCGCAAAGTCTTGGTGGGCGAAAAGCAGATTGTGAGCAAAGGCCAGAAAGTGGCGGAAATGGGCAAGAGCGACAGCGAGAGCGTCAAGCTGCATTTCGAGATTCGCCACCAGGGCAAGCCGATTGATCCGATGATTTATTTGCCGCGGCGCTGACGATGAGCAACGAAGTCGAAGGTTGCGAGGACGAAGGTCTCGAGCCGGAGCTGGAAGAGCTGGAGTCCGCTCTGCCGGAACCCGAAACGGGGGCGATAAGCTCTGAAGTCGAGTTTTTCGAGGATGTTACCCAGGTCTATCTCAACGAGATTGGCGCCAAGCCCTTGCTGAAACCGGAGGAGGAACTCGAGGCCGCTCGCGCCTCGCGTGCCGGCGATTTTTCAGCCCGGCAAAAAATGATCGAGCACAACCTGCGGCTCGTCGTCAATATTGCCAAGCATTACCTCAATCGTGGTATTCCGCTGCTCGATCTGATCGAAGAGGGCAATCTCGGGCTCATACACGCCCTGGAAAAATTCGATCCGGAACGCGGTTTCCGTTTTTCCACATACGCGACCTGGTGGATACGTCAAAGTATCGAGCGTTCCATCATGAACCAGTCGCGCACCATCCGCTTGCCGGTGCATGTGGTCAAGGAAATTAATGTCGTATTGCGGGCCATTCGCCATCTGGAATCGGTCGATGAACGCGATACGACAGTGGAGCGCATCGCCGCCCTGATTGATCGGCCGGTAGCCGATGTGCGCCGTATTCTCTCGCTCAACGAGCATATTGCCTCGCTCGACGCGCCACTTGATATCGATCCAAACCATTCGACTGCCGATGTCATTGCCGACGAGAACAGCGCCGATCCGGCAGCCTTGCTACAGACTGTTGAACTGGGCGGTCTGGTTGAGGCGTGGCTGGCACAACTGGGCGACCGCCAGCGCGAGGTGATACGCCGCCGTTACGGTTTGCAAGGGCTTGAGGTTGAAACGCTTGACACGATTGCCAGCGATCTTGGGCTGACGCGCGAAAGGGTACGGCAGATTCAGCTTGAAGGGCTGGAACGTCTGCGACGCATCATCAAACGTGGCGGAATCGCCAAGGAAAGCCTGTATTGATAGGATGCCGAAATCATTTCGGGTCGATATAACAAAAATGGGAGGATGTCATGAAGAGGTTTGTGCTGTGTTTCTCTTGTTTTTTTGCATGCGCATTTGTGCAGGCGGCGCCGGTGGCTGATATTTCCAATGCCAAGGATCCCGCTGGTTTGCCGCGTTACGCCGGGTCGGTGATTTTCGGTTACCAGCATGCCGATTTCGACGAATCGGAATTGCCTCTGGCCAAGGCTACCCTCAAGGATGGCGTTCGTGGATTTGACCGGGTGCGACGCGTTGAAGGCAAGCGGACGCGCGCTCTTTATCTGGCGCCGGAAGGGCGCTCCTCGCTCGAAGTGATGCGTAATTACACGGAGGTCTTGAAGAAAGGCGGTTACGGCACATTGTTTGAGTGCGCCGCCGAAGCCTGCGGCAACAAGATTTACGAGGCACTTTATTTATCCAACAAGCGTAACCGCATCGTCGGCAAACAGATTACCGAATATGCTTTTACGATGGGGGTCAGCGATGAGCGGGTTTTTGTTGCCGAGCAGAAACAGGGGAGCGTCTCAAATTATGTTGTCGTACTGACGGCCCTGTCAGGCAATGCTGCCGACAGCAGTATCAAGAACCGCGTCACTGTTTATGTCGAGCAGATTCAAGCTGGCAATATGGAAAGCCGCATGGAAACACTCAAGTCGGGTGAAATTCAGCAAGCGCTCAACCGTGACGGCAAGGTTGCCCTCTATGGCATTCTCTTCGATACCGACAAGGCTGACATCAAGGCTGAATCAAAAGCGCAGCTCGAAGAAATGGGACGTTATCTGCAACAGAATCCATCCGTTGCCGTCTATATCGTCGGTCATAGCGACAACCAGGGCAAACTCGAGTACAACCTTGGGCTTTCGCAGCGGCGCGCTGAAGCGGTGGCTAATGCACTGGTAAATGACTACAAGATTGGGCGCAATCGTCTGGTTGGCAAGGGGGTTGCCAATCTGTCTCCAGTCGCCTCCAACCGCAATGAGGAAGGGCGTACCAAGAACCGGAGAGTCGAATTGGTCGTTCAATAAAGGGGAATTTTACGATGGTCTTTGGTATTTTTTCCAAGAAAATCGACCGTGTCAGAATTTATCAGGACGTCCGCCGGGTCGAACAACATTTCCAGAATACCATTCTCGGTGTCGATCCACCGGTCGAGAGCATCATCGATGAATTCGACAGCGTTCTTGAGGAAATCGCGCGCAGCCATACACCGGCCATGCTTGAACCGCTGCTGCGGCTGGAGGAGTTGTCGGCCGGAATTGTCTCCTCCTACTATGCAAGCAGGATTTGCGTGCGACTGCGTGGCAATCTCAGGCGCCATTTCAGGAATGACGAAATCGCTCTTTACGAAGCCGCTTGCAGAAAACATTTTGAGTTTCTGGGCGAATTGGGAACCATTTTTTACCCGGAAATCATTCGCAATCGCGAGACTTGTGCCATCGTTGCCAACCGGCAATTTCACTGGCTGTGCGAGCTGACCAAGATTTCCTGTATTCACGGCGTGCCGACGCCAAATGAATATTTTGAGTCGGCTGAAGGTCTCTTGGCCTTCGGTGATGAGCAGGGCATAACAGACGAGGTCGTGGCGCCCTACCGCAATCTCTATCCGGAAGAAAAGGCCTCGCTCGGCAAAAACAAGATTCGCCAATATCTGCTCACTACCTTTCTGAATTGTGAGCTTCCCGGCTCGGATATTGACGTGGCCAATACGTTGTGGCGCATCATGTCCTTCCAGAATGCGCACTTCACCAGCAAAAAGAGCCCGGAAGTGACGCATTTCATCATGCAAGGTGATTCCGGTAGGAACGCCTTGCTCAGAATTTATCCTGAGCTGGCAGAGGAAAGCGTTGGACTCTGGTTTTGCGGCCTGCGGCTGGCCAGCGAGATGCGGCAGATGGTTTCAAAGGCGCAAAAGCTGGTGCAGGAAACGGCGCTAGGCGAACTCTTTTCGCAAGTCATCAGCGAAAAGAGCATTGAGCGTGTTGCCTTCTTCTTCAGCGCCTCGCAAACGCGCGAGAATAAGCGCATTGCTGTCCGTATGGATACCGAAGTTTTTACCGAAATCATCGATTGCATCTGTTATTTGCGGCGCGTCAATGAAGATTTCCTGATGGCGCTTTCGGATGTTGATGAAAAGCGCAAATTCAACATCCACGAGCAATTCGAAGAAATGAATTTTGGCTATGTGGCTGGCCACGTCAATCAGATGACGCGTGCCACGGTCAATGAAGGCATTGCCAAGACCCTGAAGCGCAAAATGGAAGCGGAATATGCCAATTGCGGCAAGGCGCCGGCCACTTGGCGCATCGACGATGTCAGCAGTACGGGCTATGGACTGATTTTGCCCAAAGGAACCAAGCCGCCGGAAACTGCGGGGATAGTCATCCTCTCCAGAGAAAACGAAGAGGGGATCGAATTTGCCGTGGCCAGGCGCTATAGCTCAGGCAAGGAAAAAAATATCCTGGGCATCGAGCTTCTTTATCCCGGTTGTGACGTCGATCCTTTTTTTATCGTCAAATGCTATGACGATGGTGCCTATGTTGGCGGGCTGGTCGATCCTTACGGTTTTCTGCTCACCGGCAATCCGCCCGAGGGTATGGAGGGCGAGCCATACTCCATCATGATACTGTCCAAAAAGACCAGATTGCCGCAACGCTGCACCCTGCGCATCCGGACGCTGGACAACACCCTGGAAGGCTGGCTGGCCGGGACGCGGAGCGAAGGCTTTAACTGGGTGGCCTATCAGTGGAAACCAGTGTAACGTGGGTACTTATTCCTGAGACTTGGCGAGTAACAGCTTTTCAATCTTGCGGTTGGCGCCCTGCAATTTTTTGAAAAGCGCCAGTAGCAAGGCTTTATCCATGTAAATCATGGCTTTTGCATCAGCTTGCAGGCTATCGACAGCGGCCTTGTCGAATTCCGCCGCAATGATCTTGTAATCGGCGATCACGGTCGCTGAACTCGAAATGTTGCCATCGGCAAAGAACACGCCCTCGCCGATACATTCGCCGGTGTCTATCGTTCCCACCAGTTTGCCGTTGCGGAACGCTTCGGCGGTGCCAAGCAGAATGACGTAAAAGCCCTTTGTTTCATCGTCTTGCGAAGTCAGGCAAACGTCCGAATAAAAGGTGCGAATTTGAGCCATATCGGAAATCCGTGCCAGCCATTCATCGGGTACGGGGTTGAAGAATGAACAACTGCGCAGCGTTTTATATCGAACTTCCGGGTCCTCGACCAGAAGCTTGGCGAAACTCTCAAAATTGTTTTCGATGGTTTTGAATTCGTCCATGTGCGTCCCCGGCCTATGCCTTAGGTGGCGTTGGCTTGGTAGCGGCCAACTCTAGTGTGAGACCACCTTTGGCCGCTTCTTCTTCAGCCTTCTTGGCGGCTTCAGCCTCCTCATCCTTTTTGATCTGGCCGTCAAAAGACAACCCGGAAGACTGGCTGCCCGCATCGCCACCCTGTACCTCCTTGATGAAGCGCTGACTTTGCAGCTTCAAGCGCAGCATCAAATCGCCCTTGGCGTCGGCATTGAGCTGCAACTCCTGCAGAGAAATCTGGCCGGAGTCATACAGTTCAAACAGGCACTGATCAAAGGTTTTCATGCCCTGTTCGACCGATTTTTTCATGATCTCCTTCAATCCGCCGACTTCGCCTTTGGCAATCGCATCGCGTGAGGTGGCTGTGCTCAGGAGAATTTCGATGGCGGCAGCGCGCCCGCCCGACATTTTGCGCACCAACCGTTGCGAGATGAAGGCGCGCATGTTGAGCGAAATGTCGTTGAGAATCTGTTCGCGTTTTTCGATGGGGAAAAAGTTAACGATGCGGTCGATGGCCTGGTTGGCGCTGTTGGCGTGCAATGTCGCCATGCACAGATGGCCAGTTTCAGCAAAATTGAGCGCGTATTCCATCGTTTCCTGATCGCGAATTTCGCCAATCAGGATGACGTCGGGCGCCTGGCGCAGCGTATCTTTTAGCGCATCAAACCAGCCGACCGTGTCGACGCCAACCTCGCGATGGGTGACGATGCAGTTGATGTGGGTATGCACGTATTCGACCGGGTCTTCGATGGTGATGATGTGGCCGTGCGTTTCACGATTGCGCACCCCCAGCATGGCGGCCAGTGTGGTTGATTTGCCCGATCCGGTGCCACCCACCAGCAGGATGAGGCCGCGTTTTTCAAGAACCACTGTTTTCAGGATGGGTGGCAGACCCATCTGGTCGAAATCGGGAATCTCGGTGGTAATGACGCGAATTACCATGCCTGTACGCTGCTGTTGCGTGAAGATGTTGATGCGGAAACGACCGACACCTTCGAGCGCAATGGCGAAGTTTGAGCCTTTGCTGTCAATGAAGTTTTGCCACTGTTTCTCGCTTGCAATCGAGTGCGCCATCTTTTGCGTTTGTTCTGCCGTCAGTGGCGTATCGTTGAGTCTGGTGACCTTGCCGTTGAGCTTGATGGCGGGCGGGAAACCAGCGGTGACGAAGAGGTCTGATCCCTTCATGCCGACCATCGTGGTCAGCATCTTGTGCACGATGCCCCGGTATTGCGACTTTTCTTGCTGTTCCATAGCCAACCTCACCCAAAGAAAAAATTTTCGAACCGATATGGCGCGATTATTACAGCAGATATTTCAGTTGCTTGCCAGACTGAATTTCCGAAATAACATGCCCGCCATGGTTTGCATTCAGGCTTTTTTTGACGGGTTTTTCGTCGTAAAAACGATTTGCTCACCGTCGAGCAAAAAACTGCCGGCATCGAAATTCTGGTTTACATGGAGTTTTTTCTTGCCAAAGGTAATATCGAGCGCACCACAGAAGCCGACCCCTGCGACGAGCTGCGCACTCGCCATCAAGGCCAACTCCTTTTCCAATTCGTCTCTCTCCGGCAGCAGGCGGCCCCACATCTGAACTGCGTGTTGCCACGAAGTCTTGACGCGTTCGAGCATGCCGTCCTTGTCGCCATGCGAGGACAGGTACTTGATCAACTTTTCGAGATTGGCTTCCTCCTCCTTTTGCTTCTCGATTCTGTGCAGAAGATCCTGATATCTTGTCTCCAATACCGGATTTACGCCGAGTTGAATGCTGGTTACCCCTCCCACTGCCGCGCCAACAACTGGTGCCTGCACCAGAAGCATGGCGCGTGCCGAACCACCAACCAGGCGCCCACGACCACGTGATTTGGTACCGACGACGATTTGGTTGATGGCTTGTAAATCGCTTTGTAGTGCCATGTCCTCAATGGTAATGGCCGTTCCGGCGTACACCTGCGCGTTTTCAACGAAACGCGCCTCTACCGAGCCGCCAGCCCGTACTTTGGCATGCGCGATAATTCCGCCACCAACGTGGATGTCGCCACCGGCCTCGAGTTCGCCCGCGTCGACCACGCCGGTGACGATGATGTCGCCGCTAGCGTGTACTTTCATGCCCGGTAACACTTCGCCATCTACGTGCACTGTGCCATTGAATGAGATATTTCCGGATGCAACGTTGATGTCGCCCACGTGCAATACCTGCTCGATCATGACGCCGTTGCCGCAGCGAACCGGTTGTCCATTGAAAACAGCCAGGAGCAGATTGGGGTCGTCTTTCGAGACATAAGCGCCGAGCAAATTTTCGGCAAAAGTTTCGTTGCGTCCCGGCAGGGGATCGAGCGTCTCACCCCGGACGTTGTGACCAGAAACGCCGTTCGTCGGGGGGATGCGCCGCATCAGAGGTTGCTCAGCCTCCACCATCGGAATTGCGCCAAGTTCGCGAAAGTCCATCAGGCCATGAGCATCAATGCGTGGTGTGCGGTCACGCGTATCGGCGACGAGCAGCTCAAACCGGGTGTCTTGACCATTTTCCGGCGCTTTGCCGGTCGCCACCGTCACGCGTTGGTGCAACGTACTCTTGCACAGAAGCTCAACCGCAGGGGAATCCACGCCGAAAGTCACACCGGCCTCGCCAAGGGCGGCATAAACATCATCCGGTGTCACCGCTTTGCCGCCACAAGGGGGGCTTAGACTGACCAAGACCAACATGGCATCCGGTGCAATTTCCAGTGAGAAGCTGCCATCGCGGCGCTCGGCAATCTGCAACGTAAAATCCTTTTCTGCTGCGTTATAGCGCTGAACCAGCGCCGCAATGGCCCCTTCCAACTCGAACCAGCTACCATACCCGGCCTGCGCCAGCATGTTGCGCGCGCTATCAATGTCAAGCTGGGAGCGCACAGTTGTCGGCTCAACGATGGCCGACAGGCGGCCTTCTTCCTCTACAAACCGTAAGCCTGAGCATCCAGTCATCTCAGCTCCTTTCGCTTGAAGCGATATACCATCATAGACAAAAATCGCTTCCAGAATTCCTCAAGACTACACTGGGTCTTTGGTGCTGGCCTTATCAAACAGAATCTACTAAACTCAAAAGCATAATAGCAATAGCCTCTCGGGATGTCACCGCTAATTCTTCAAGGGAGACGATCATCGAAACCTGTCGTTTGACGGCCAGCCATGTGCGACTCGGGGTGCCTCTCCCCGGCGATATCTACGACGAGCATGGTCATATGCTGCTTTCCAAGGGGCTGGTTCTGGGTTCACAGACCCAACTTGACGAACTGCTTGAGCGTGGCTTGTACGTCGAACTCGGGTTGTTTGAAACGCATTTCAGATCCGTCTCTGCTCCACCTCTCGAAGCCATTGAGCAGAAATTTGATCCATTTCTTATTCGCGGCAGCATGAGGTTGAGCCTGAACCGGCTGCTCCATAGTCTCATTGATGCCTTGGCAAATAGCGTGCAACTTCTCGAATTTGCCGGGCATGTGCAGGATTATGCCAATAAGGATGTTGAGGCGGCGATTGCGGCCTGCTTGCTGGATCGCCAGGAAGAGTCTCGCGCTGCCGCGCACAGCCTGAGTTGCGCCATTCTCTGCTCATTGCTTGCCAAACGGCTCGGCTGGCCGGAAGAACGCCAGCGCAGCCTTGTCTGCGCTGCCTTGACGATGAATCTCGGCATGTTGGATTTGCAGCAGCGTTTATTGCGGCAGGCGACCCCTTTGACACCGGCTCAACTTGAGCAGGTACATGCTCACCCGGAGGCTGCCCTGGCTGCGCTGACAAACGTTGGTGTCAATGATTCCATATGGCGTGAGGCAGTGCGGCAACACCACGAAAAGCCAGGTGGCAAAGGTTATCCGCAGCGTCTGAACGAACCTGCTGAGGAAGGGCAACTGCTCAGGCTGGTTGATGTCTTTTTCGCCCGCGCCAGCGCCCGCGCTGATCGGTCGCCTTTGCCTCCGGCGCAGATCGTTCGTGCGCTCTTTGTTGAAGATGGCCAGGGAGTCTGTGCTTCACTCGTTGCCTGCCTCGTCAAAATGATCGGAATTTATCCGCCGGGAAGTTTTGTGAAACTCGCCAACGGTGAGATCGGTGTTGTTTTCCGCAACGGAGAAACCCAAAAAACGCCGGTAGTGGCTTCCGTGACCAACGCTAGTGGTATACCGCTCATGCAGCCCGTGCGTCGCGATACCTCACGCGAAGCATTTGTGATTTCCGGTACTGTCGGGTCAGACAAGGTCAGCGTTGGCTATGACTTGGGTAAGCTGTGGATCACCAACGCACATCACTGAGATAGTCTCCTGCCTGATTTTACTGCCGTTCCATTCGTGCCTTGATTTCCTGACTGAGTTGGAAAACTGACATGGCGTAGAAGCTGGAGCGGTTGTAGCGGGTGATGACGTAAAAGTTCTCGAATCCGAGCCAGTATTCGGTCTCAAAGCCTGGGGTGACGAGATCGACCAAGGTGACGATGGCGTCCGGCACCGCGCTGGAACGGATGCCTTGTTGTGCGAGATCACTGGTTTTCAGACTGGGGCGGATGCCGGCTTCAATCAGGCTGCGCTCAGGTTCGCGTTCAACGATGGCGGGTACGGCAATCGGTTCGCCAGCTTTCCAGCCATGCTGTTCGAGGAAGCGGGCAACGCTGCCGATGGCATCCTCGGTGCTGGCAGTCAGGTCGATGTGGCCGTCACCATCAAAGTCAATGGCGAAACGCCTTTGGCTGCCGGGCATGAATTGCGGAATGCCGATGGCACCGGCGAAGGAGCCTTTGATTTCGAGTGCATCGAAGCCGTTTTCGCGTGCCAGCAACAGGAATTGTTCCAGTTCGGTGCGGAAGAAGTCGGCGCGTGGCGGGTAGTGGAAAGCCAGCGTCGCCAGCGCCTGCATGACGCCGAAATTGCCCATATTGCGGCCGTAGATGGTTTCGACGCCGATGATGGCAACGATGATTTCCTCATGTACGCCGTATTGGGCACTGGCTTTGGTGATGGCGGCGCGGTTCTGCTGCCAGAAGCGAACGCCGTTCTCAATGCGCAGTTCATTGAGGAAACGCGGCCGATAACGTTGCCAGGAACGTTGCAGCGGGCTGGCGGGGGGCTTGATGAATTTGATGACTGTCGGGTTAGGGTGGATGCGGGCGAACTGGCTAATCAATTCCGCTTCCTTGAAACCATGCTTGCTCACCATTTCCTGAACGAAATCGAGGACGGCCGGATCGCTGGCGAAGTATTGCGGCTTGGTTTTAGCCGCATGCGCCGGCAGGCAAATGACAAAGGAAAGCAGGGTGGCGGACAGCAGTTTTTTCAAGAGGTTTTTCATCACGGTAAATCTTTGACTGCCTGACGCAGCTTTTCCAGGTTGATTGGGCCACGGCCGTAGCGCGCGGCAACATAAAGTCGGGCGACTTCCTCGAATGCCCTGCCGATTTCGGGATGTTTGCGTTGTAGTCGTGTTGCCAATTCCAGTGGCGCTTCCCAGTCGGCGCAATCGATACTACTCCGATGCAGATGGCGCAATGCCTGGTTCCACAATTTCCGGGCCGGGTCGAGACGCGGCCGGTGATAGAGAATCCAGGCGCTGACTGCCAGTAAAATCGCAGCGCTGACGCCGAGCATGATCATTCCCAAAGTCTGCCAGCGTGGGTCTTCGATGCCGAGGCCTTGCAAAAAGTCGCGCTGACGCTCGGCATTGTACCCGAGGACCCATTGGTTCCAGCCGTTGTTGATGGCTTCCCAGCGGTAACGTAGGCTTTTCAGCCAGTCCGAATTGATCTGGACGAGGGCTGGCAAAGGTTCGTCGCCAGACATGGCGGTGCTGATGCCGCCTTCGATGCGCGAAGGCGAGACGGCGGCAGTTGGATCGATCCGTATCCAGCCGCGCCCGGCCAGCCAGACTTCGGCCCAGGCGTGAGCGTCGGACTGGCGCACGACCAGATAATTGTCGACCGGATTCATTTCGCCGCCCTGGTAGCCTGTAACAACGCGCGCCGGCACGCCAGCAGCGCGCATCAGGGTGACGAAAGCGGCAGCGTAATGTTCACAAAAGCCGCGCCGGGAGAGGAAAAGGAAATCGTCCATCGGCTCGGTGCCGAGTAGTGGCGGGCGCAGGGTATAGAAGAATTTTTCCTGGCGGAAGTGGGAGAGTGCCTTCTGCACCAGTTTATCGGGTTGGGTATCGTCCATTCGCCAGCTTTCGGCCAGCGCCCGGGTGCGCGGATTGCGGCCGGGTGGCAGAGACAAATTTCGTTTGAGAGCTTGGGGTGCCTCGTTGATGTTGAAGCGATAGCTGGTTTGGGCAGCCAGTTCGTAACGCTGGCGCTGGCGGATTGGCTGCCGGGAGTACGCAGTCAGGGTTGGTGCGATTCGGACGCTGCCGGGTACGGCCACCGGAGCGTCAAGTGCCAGCAACCAGTATTGCTGGTGTGGTTCCAGCGTCAGGTTGTAGTCAATGGCCTGGCCACCAGCTTCGATGACGGGCGGTTTGACGAATTGGGATGTGGCCTGGCTCCAGGTGCTACCGTTCGTTTCCTCCAGTACAGGGCCGCGCCAGTAGAGTGTGTTGCGCTCGGGAAGCGTGTCGTTGAAACGGGCGCGCAGCACGATTTCGCCGCTTTGCGCCAGATTGGAAATGCTGCCCGGTGACATTTGATCGCTGAGGCCGGTACGGGCGCTGTAGGCATCTTTCGGCATGCCCCAGAGCGGCCCGTTGATGCGCGGAAACAGCACGTACAGAACAAGCATCAGGGGCAGGGCTTGCGCGGTCATGATGCCGGCGCGTCGCAGGATGGCCCATGGCTTGCAGGTGACGCCGCCGTGCAGGCGGATCAGGGTGGCGGTGATGAGGATGACGCAAGCTATTAGCCAGAGCCCGGTCGGGATGCTTTCCGAATCGAAGAAGTGGGTAAGCAGGACGAAATAACCGAGCATGATGCTGACGTAGGCATCGCGCCGGCTGCGGATTTCCATTAGCTTGAGGGCCGTAAAAATGACCAGCATGGCGGTGCCGGCCTCACGGCCAAACAGGGTGCGGAATTCGAGCAGGATGATGGCGATGGTGAGCAGGGTGCACAGCACAATAAGCCAGCGGTTGGGCAGGCGGGTGCCGCGCCACCATAGCCAGCTGCCCCAGGCCAGCAGGAGTGCGGCAAAAGCGCTCAGAAGGGTGCTCAAATGCAGGAAGTGCGGTAGGGTGGTCGCCAGTGCTACGGCAAACAGCCAGGGCACGGCGCTGCGGTCGAGGGCGTCCTGGGCTTTGAGATTCATGGCGAGGCCAATGCGAGGTTTTCGAGGCAGCGCTGGCGATGCGCCGTGCCTTCTGCTGGCGCAATTTCAACACCAGGCAGGCTTAGACCATAGCGTGAACCTGCCGCATCGGCCGCAAGAACCCAGCCGGTCAGGACTGACAGCCGGGTTTCCGTATCCATCTCATCGGGTAGCAGGCGCCAATCCAGCCACAGTTCATTTTGGGCGCCTCCAGAAAATTGTTTCACCAGCAGAGGCTTCTCGGCGCCATCCCTTGCCGCCGCTTTCCAGGCGATATGGCGGGGCGAGTCGGCCGGCTGACGCAGGCGCAGGCCGGCAAAATCCTCCTGGCCGCCGTCGCCGTGGCGGGTGCCGCTGATCGGCGCTGGCGAAGCTGGCGGCAACGGCAACATGAGCGGGCGGGGATAGACAAGGCATTCAATCGCGAAGCGGGGCGTGCTCCAGGCTCGGAAAAAGCCAAGAGGATAGCGGCTGGCCAAGTTGAGCACGGGCAAGGCCAGCCAGCCGCGACGACGGGCGGCAACCGGCAGGGCAACGCTGATCTGGCCGGCGGCAGGTAGCTCGCAGCGGACATAGGGATTGCCGCGTGCGCTGATCTCCAGGCCAAAACGTGCTTCTTGCCGTTCCTGACCGAGGTGCAAGAAAAAATGCGCTGTCTCGCCCGCGAATACCGGTTCTGCCCGACCCGGCGTGATGCTGATGCCGGCCAGGTTGCGGTAGACATGCACCATGCCGACTGGCCCTAGTCCGGCCAGCAGAAAAACCAGGGCATGGCCAAGTGCCAGATTGTAATTGATGGCACCGAGCAGCATGAGTACAAGTGCCACGGCAAAAAGGACACCGGCTCCGGTCGGCAGAATGTAGACCCGATCGCGGGTCAGCACGATCGGGTTTGTGCCGGCGGGTTGTCGCCAGCGCCAGGAGCGAAGCGCAGTGAACATCAGGGAATCGGAACGCTCTGGATCAGCGCCGCAATGTCTTCGTTTTTGGCGTGGCCGCCGCCCTGGGTCGAGCGCAGTCGATGGCGAGCAACAGCCGGAAGCACGGCCTGCACGTCGTCGGGTACGACCATTTCACGCCCTTCCATCCAGGCCCAGGCACGTGCAGCGGCCAGGAGGCCTAATCCGGCGCGCGGCGACAGACCGTGCAGAAAAGCGGATTGGCGTCGGCTGGCTTCTATCAGCGCCTGCACATAGTCGATGAGTGGTGACGCGGCATGAGTTCCAGCGGCGGCTTTTTGCAGCGTTGGCAGGTCGTCTGCCTTGAGAATTGGCTGCAGGCCGGCCGCTTGTTCACGCTGGTCGCCAGCGGTCAGCAGGGCGCGCTCGGCGGCGCGATCGGGATAACCGAGTTCGAGGCGCATCAGAAAACGGTCAAGTTGTGATTCCGGCAAAGGAAAAGTGCCGATCTGATGCGCCGGATTTTGCGTGGCAATGACGAAGAATGGGGAGGGTAGCGCCCGTGTTTCGCCATCGGCCGTCACTTGGCGTTCCTCCATGGCTTCGAGCAGGGCGCTCTGGGTCTTGGGTGTGGCGCGGTTGATTTCGTCGGCCAGCACGACCTGCGCAAAAATCGGGCCGGGCAGGAAGCGGAAATTGTCGCGTTCGCGCTGGTAGATCGAAATGCCGGTGATGTCGGCCGGCAGCAAGTCGCTGGTGAATTGAATGCGGGAGAATTGCAGGCCGAGCAGGCGCGCCAGAGTATGTGCCAAGGTGGTCTTGCCCGTTCCCGGCAAATCCTCGATAAGCAGGTGTCCGCCAGCAAAAAGGCAGGTCAGCGCCAGACGGATTTCCCTGTCCTTGCCGAGAATGACCCGGTTGGCGGCAGTCAGAACTGCGTTCAGCGGGTGCTTGGAAGAGCGGGCGGCATCAGACATTAAGCAAACTCCTGGCAGGTGGATGGCGACATTTTATGTGGTGGCAGGGTGGCGAACAAACGTACTTTCAGTGGGACATCAGGAATTGCGAAAAATTCCGGAAGCTGACATTGGCTGTCTTGTCGTCGTGCTTGTGACGGGAAGGCGAATGGGAAGATAATCCCGTCAAACAATCATGAAAAAATAAAGGGGCGAACATGGCAAAGACGGCTTATATCACCCATCCCGATTGTCGGCTGCACGACATGGGCGGCTACCATCCCGAATGTCCACAGCGCTTGCAGGCCATAGACGATTATCTGGTCAGCCAGGGCATGGACACCCTGCTGACATCCTATGGCGCCCCACTGGTGGCGCTGGAGGCGCTTTGTCGCGTGCATGCAAAAGATTATGTCGAGAAAGTGCGCGAGGCTGCACCAACGGCTGGAATTGTTCATCTCGATGCCGATACGGCGATGAATCCGCAGAGCTGGAAGGCGGCCTTGCGGGCGGCGGGCGCGGCGGTGCTAGCGGTTGATCTGGTCATGCGCGGCGAAGCCGATAACGCTTTTTGCGCTATTCGCCCGCCCGGTCATCACGCTTTGCGCGATGCGGCAATGGGCTTTTGCATCTTCAATAATGTTGCGGTGGCAGCGGCACATGCGCTGGAAGAACACCATCTGAAACGGGTGGCAATCATCGATTTTGACGTTCACCACGGCAACGGTACTGAGGAGATGTTTTCCGGCGATGCGCGGGTGTTGATGTGCAGCATTTTCCAGCATCCGTTTTTCCCTTTTAGTGGTACTCACGGCGCGGCGGCCAATATGCTCAACGTGCCGCTGGAGCGTGGCGCTGGCAGCAAGGAATTCCGCGCCGTCGTCGAACAGCAGTGGATTCCCCGGCTGGAGAGCTTTGAGCCGCAACTGATCCTGGTTTCCGCCGGTTTCGATGCCCATCGTGAAGATGACATTGGTGGCCTGGAGCTGGTCGATGAGGATTACGCTTGGTGTACGGAGCAGATCAAAAAGCTGGCACAGCGCTATGCGCAGGCACGCATCGTTTCGATGCTGGAAGGCGGTTATAACCTTGATGCGCTGGCGCGCAGCGTGGCAGCGCACTTGAAAGAGCTTGCCGCTTGATTCTCGCTACTCCAGATACTCAATAACCAGTTGTGGTCGCTGTACGCCCATGTATTCGTTGATTTCGAGTCGATAGGCGGCGCGGGTTTTTTGCGCGGGCTGGGTGCTGAAATTGAAGTGGATGGCCTCGATGCGGACATTGCCTTTTCTGAGCCTGAGCTTGAGGTGTTTTTCCTTCAGCACTTTTTGCTGTTCGACTTCAAATTCATCGACAAAAAGCGGCGCCGGGAAACCCTGGCCCCATATTTCGCTTTGCAGTAGTTTGGCGATTTCGATGGAAAAATAGCCGGATTCGAGTTCGCCATCGATACTCAAAGTACGGTCGAGATCGGCAGGCGCAATCAGTTCTCCGGCCACTTCGGCAAAGAGCTGGCGAAAACGCCCGAAATCGTCGGCACGCAACGTCAGACCTGCGGCCATGGCGTGGCCGCCAAACCGGAGCAGCAGGCCGGGAGCGCGTTTGGCGATGAGGTCAAGGGCGTCACGCAAGTGCAATCCGGCAATCGAGCGGCCAGAACCCTTCAGATCGCCGCTTTCGCTCCTGGCAAAGGCGAATACCGGGCGGTGCAATTTGTCCTTGATGCGTGAAGCGAGAATGCCGACGACGCCTTCGTGCCAGCCCTCGTCGAAGAGCGCAATGCCGGCGGCTTCTACTGTTTCCATGCCTTCAAGAATGGTCAGCGCCTGTTCCTGCATACCGGTTTCGATGCTGCGTCGCTCCTGATTGAAATCGTCGAGTTGCTGGGCGATGTTGTTGGCGCGCGACTGGTCGTCGGTAATCAGGCATTCGATGCCGAGCGCCATGTCAGCCAGTCGTCCTGCCGCATTGAGGCGTGGGCCGAGCAAGAAACCGAGGTCGAAGGCGCTGGCTTGCGCCGGATTTTTGCCGGCAGCACTAAAAAGGGCGGTAATGCCGGGCTGCATGCGGCCTGCGCGCATGCGCTTCAAGCCCTGGCTGACCAGGATGCGGTTATTGCCGTCGAGTTTGACCACGTCGGCTACCGTTCCGAGTGCAACGAGATCGAGCAGGTTGGCCAGATTGGGTTCGGGACGCTCGGCAAAATAGCCGCGACTGCGCAGTTCAGCGCGCAAGGCCAGCATGACGTAGAACATGACGCCGACCCCGGCCAGATTTTTGGAGGCAAAAGCACAGCCGGGCTGGTTGGGATTGACGATGCAGTCGGCTTGCGGCAATAACTCGCTCGGCAAGTGGTGGTCGGTAATGAGCGTAGCGATGCCGTATTCGCGGGCGCGGGCAACACCTTCGATACTGGCGATGCCGTTGTCGACGGTGATGATGAGGTCGGGTTCCTGGCGGGCGGCGATGTCCACAATTTCGGGCGACAGGCCGTAGCCGAGCTTGAAACGATCCGGCACCAGATAGCTGACTTGGGCGCCGAAAGCCCGTAGGGCGCGGATGCCGACCGCGCAGGCGGTGGCGCCGTCGCAATCGTAATCGGCGATGATCAGTAGCCGAGCTTCGGCTTCGAGAGCGTCGGCCAGCAGTTGCGCAGCCTCGACGGTATGGGTGAGGCTAGTCGGCGGCAGCAGGCGTTCAAGTCCGTAATCGAGTTCGCTGGCATCCTGCACGCCGCGTGCCGCATAAAGGCGGGCGAGTAGCGGATGCAGACCCTGCTGTTCGAGTTGCCAGATTTGGCGGGGAGAGGCACTGCGCGTAGTGAGTTGGATCATTACGGTGCATTATACGCGGCGGCAAAACCGGAGAGATATTGCCGCCGCCGAAAATCGGGATATTGGAACGCCAGGAAACGGCTGGTGAATGCGCCAGTGGTCATCCGGTAGCCGGACTACTGGATAGAGGTATAGTACCCGTGATCCTACAGTTCCTCATCCGATCCCCCGTCCGGATCTGCCCCTCCTGCACCACCCGGCGCATGGTCGATCCGCCGCGCATCGCAGCGGCCAGATGCCCGCCGCTGTGGGAAGCGGCCGGGCAGAGCGGCAATGATCTGCTAATCCAGCCCCTGCCGGAGTTCGATCAGCGGATTGCTTGATAAAGGATGGGCTTTTGAAGGTGCCCGACGGGGGCGTTCGTGTCTGTTGCTATGAAAACGAAAGGCGAAGAGCGTTTTCAGGGCAACAGACACAAATTCAGGGTGAATCGGGCGAGCCAATCCGGAAATCTGGCGGGAATTTACGGTTGACGATTGCAGACGGGTGCTGGGATACTTCGAGAAAGGTGGTTAAATTTCCTATCCATTTTTCAATGTTCGGAATGGGGATCGGGCAAGGCAGGGGGGCTGAACTGATGGTTCTTGGCGATACGGAAATTCTTGCGTCGCTAAAAAATGCTGAACGTGAGTTGACAGGGATTAGGGCGCGTCGCGTGGATGTTGTGCAAGAAATAGATGGCTGGAAGGGACGTAATGGTTCTCTGCGCCACCTGATCGCGAATGCCGAAAAAGAAAGCAAAATGAACCGGGAGCTTTACCAGAAAAACTATATTTCGCTCCCCAGATTGTTACAGATCGAGAGCCAGAAAACCCAGGCCGAAATTACGATGGGTGAGAAACTGGCGGAGTTGGCGCGTGCAATGCAGAAAAAAGCAGAACTTGACGCTGTAGAGTTTTCAGCGTTCGGGCCTATTGCAGTTGCCCAACAACGCTTGATGCGCGTTCGCATTCTGTCGCCTCAGGAGGGGATAACCTCAGATATGTGACCGTTGGAGGCGTTATTCCTCTTGGTGGAAGCATCCTTGAAGTGGCGCCGAACACCGAAGAGCTTGTTGTCGAGGCGAAAATTTTTACCGGATGATATTGATGTTGTTTCTCCATGACTTTCGTGTCAAGTTAAGTTGGCAGCGTATTAAGCTCACAGTCATGTAATGTTGCAAGAATTTTTTCTTGATATAGATTGATTTTTGATCCAATCGGGTTATTTTTTTGTAAAAATACCGGTTGTTTTTATGGTGATTTTTTAATTTAAATTTTTTGAAATTAATATACTTAGGGGCGATTTTTAATGGCAATAATGTCAATCTATAATACTCCTGTCAGGAGTGGTGTTTATGGTACTGTAACTGTTTATAATAGTAGCCAAATTACTATTGTTTCTGGATCTACAACCCAAAATTATTATGGCTATAATTTTGTTTATGGAAATAACTCAGTAGTAGGTGGAACACTCACCGGAACGAATTATTATGATAGCCTTAACGGTGGTTTGCAATATCAAATATCAGGGCTGAATCATTCAGCCGCATCGGTATACAGTTATGTGGCAAGTAATAATCAGAATGGGCTTATCCAATATTTGTTGAATGGCCCTGATGTCATAAATGGATCTTCCGGAGATGATCTTCTTTATGGGTATGATATGTCTGACACCATTTATGGTGGTGGTGGGAACGATACTTTAGTTGGCGGTACATATGGAGACTCCATGGTAGGAGGCCAAGGTAATGATACATATTATTTGTATGACAACAATGATGTTTTGGTTGAATATGCGAATGAGGGTAACGATACGGTAATTAGTGATTTATTCGGATATACCCTTGGCCAAAATTTTGAGAACCTTCGCTTCTCATTTTATGGCACCAATGGTACTGGAAATGAGCTTGATAATGTTATTACAGGCAATGACCGAGGTAATTTGCTCGATGGTAGAGCTGGAAGCGACACAATAAATGGTGGTGCAGGTATAGATACGGCAGATTACTCCAGTGCCAGCGCTGCCATCAATGTTGATCTCAGGAATAACGTTGCCAATAACGATGGGTTTGGTAACTTTGATTTACTTTATTCAATTGAAAATATTTATGGATCCGCTTACGATGACTACGTCGTCGGTGACGGCGGTGATAATCGGCTCGAAGGACGTTTGGGCAACGACACGCTGGATGGATCTTCTGGCAATGACGCGCTGATTGGCGGCGCCGGAAATGATACTTACGGTGTTGACTCCCTGAGTGACGTGGTCACTGAGTTAGCGGGAGAAGGCACGGACTCGGTCAATGTCATTCTGGCCAGTTATACCCTGGGGGCCAATGTCGAGAACATGCGTTACACCGGTGCGGGCAACTTCTCGGGAATAGGCAATGAGTTGGGTAACACTATTCAGGGTGGGGTCGGCAATGATGCGTTATATGGGTTGGCCGGGAACGACACGCTGATTGGTGGAGGCGGGAATGATGTGCTGGGTGGTGGTGCTGGCAACGACGATATGTCGGGCGGAACCGGGGATG
>Ga0316605_10000701_pt1 | contig 21843 bp, 17 predicted proteins | sample OWC_soil_day20_n_FD_207666 | JGI IMG/M metagenome (GOLD analysis project Ga0316605, IMG submission 207666) | Wetland soil microbial communities from Old Woman Creek delta, Ohio, United States - OWC_soil_day20_noCT | ecosystem: Environmental > Terrestrial > Soil > Wetlands | place: USA: Ohio...
CGATGCCTGTGCGTTCTGTGAGGCCGTACTTCTCCGCCGTGGCGTAGATGTCATCCACGTCCATGCGGGAGGCCAGCTCGTAGAAATAGACGTCGCAACTCTGCGCGATGGCCTGGACCATGGACAGGCTGCCGTGGCCCGTGGGCTTGTCGCAGCGGAAGTCGCGGCCGTAGTAGTTCTTCTTCCCCGCGCAGTAGATGGGTGTGCTGGGGGAGATGATGCCCTTCTCCAGGGCGGCGAGCGCCACCAGCAGCTTGAAGGTGGAGCCCGGCGCATAGATGCCCTGGGTCGCCCGGTTCACCATGGGCCGCGTCACGTTGTTGGCCAGATACCGGTTCACCATATCCTGGCTCAGGCGGTTGAGGAACAGGTTGGGGTCGTACGAAGGGCTCGAGTACATCGCCAGCACGCCGCCGTCGCGGAGATCGAGCACCACCGCGGCGCCGGCTTCTTCCCCGAAGGCATCCTGCGCGACCTTCTGGAGTCCCGCGTCGAGGGTGAGGTAGAGGCTGCGCCCGGCCACGGCGTCCACCTGCCCGAAGTTCGCGACCTCAGTGCCGAGCTGGTCGACCAGGATGCGCTTCTGGCCATCCACGCCCTTAAGCTTGTCGTTGCCGCTGGCCTCGAAGCCCTCCTTGCCGATGGTCTCGCCCAGGCGGAACAACCCGGGCTTCGCCTTCATCAGCTCCTCGTCCACTTCGCCCACGTACCCCAGCAGGTGGCCGGCCAGCTCATCGCCGAGGTAGACCCGTCGGGGCGCCACCTCCACGCTGAGGAAGGGGAACCGGGCACGAACCCGCTCGGCGAGGGCGATGCCGGCCTCGTCGAGGTTCTCCTTCAGCACCAGGGGACGGCCCTTGCCCGCCAGGCGGTAGATCTGCACCTTCCTGGCCAGCGCGGCCGGATCCAGGTTCAGCGCCTCGGCGAGGGAGGCCACCACCTCGGCCTTCGCGGGCAGGTCCTCCCGCTGGACCACGAGGTGCAGGGCGCGCCGGTTGTCCACCAGCCGGTGGCCGTTCCGGTCCAGCACGAGGCCGCGGGGCGCGGGCAGGGGCCGCACCTTCACCGCCTGCTGCATGGCGAGCTGCTTGAACTCGCCCTGGCGAACCAGCTGCAGCCAGGCGTAGACGAGCACCAGCAGAGCCACCAGGCTCCAGGCCATCACCTTGAAGACCCCAAGCCTGCGGTGGAGGATGGGACGCTGTCGGGGATCCATGGCTCAGCGCCGTCCCGGGGTGGGCCCGGCGTGCAGAAGCCGCCAGGACGCCCAGCCCCACAAGGGGACCGTCACCAGCGCCCAGAGCCAGCCGTAACCCCAAGGATGGGCGCCCACCGCCAGCCGCACAGCCCCGTGCACCAGCAGGGTGTGGAGAAGGGTCAGGGCCGCCAGGCGCGTGATCCATCCCTTCAGGCTTTCCAGTGGCCAGCGCGCGGCCATCCAGCCCGCCAGCAGCGTGAGGGTGAGATCCGCCCAGGCCGTGCCGCCCAGATGCGGGTAGAGGCGCAGGGTGCCCTCCAGCGTCCAGCCCGCCGCCAGAGCCCAGAGGGCGGGCACGATGGGCTCGCCGGCCCGGGGCGCCAGCGCCAGCACCAAGGTCGCGTGGAGGATGGGCTGGATGCGGGGGAATGGCGCGCTGAGGAAGATCAGTCCCAGCGCGGCGGCGCAGAGCAGGTTCTGGCGGGTGGCCGTGGGCAGCGGAAGCCTCATGGGGTCCCCCGTTTCCGCTGCGGCTTCTGCTCCGGCGCGAAGAAGGGCGGCTGCACTTCCAGCGGGGGCTGCGGCGGCAGCAGAAGCACCGTGCTGATCCGGTCGAGCGGCGCGGAGAGGTTGACCACCACGCGCAGTTCCAGGTCGCCCTGGGCCACTTCGGCCACGTAGCCCACCAGGAGGCCCCGGGGGAAGACCCGGTCCAGGCCGCTGGTCATGACGGCTTCGCCCACCTGCACCACTTCCTGGTTGCTGACGTAGCGGATGACCGCGCGTCCCGAGCCCAGGCCCTGCAGGACCCCCGTGGCCCGGCTGCGGATGAGCATCACGGCCACCGAGGCGTTGGGCGCGTCGGCGGGCAGCACCTTGGACTGGGTGGCGCTCACGGACCAGAGGCGGCCCACGATGCCCTCGGGCACCAGCACGCCCTGGTCGGGCACCAGGCCAAGGTCGTGGCCCCGGTCGAGGATCAGGCCGCCGAAGGTCGCGGGCCGGGTGCTGAACATGACACGGGCGGCCTTCAGCTCCAGGGGGATCTGCTGCTTGAGGCCCAGCAGCCGCACGGCGGCATCCGCCTCCGCCAGCCGGGGCCCCTCCTGGGCGGCCTGGGTCTTCAGCTGGGCCAGTTCAGAGGTCAGGCGGGCGTTCTCGGCCCGGATCTCGGCCATGTCCCGGGCGCTGAGATTCCGGTTGGCGCGCCAGCCCTGCCAGCGGGCGGCCAGGCTCTGGGACGGGCGGGAGACGACCTCGGCCAGGCGCGTCCAGTGCCGGCCAGGGTTCGGTCCCAGGAGCACCCAGATGCCCTGGCCCAGCCACAGCAGGGCGAGGACGAGGCGCTGCCACCTCGTGCGGCTCCATCCCCACCTGACTGCGCGGACGGCCATGCGCCCTCCAGGCTAGTCCAGGATCTGGATGCGACGGAGCAGCGGGATGTTTTCCAGCAGCAGGGCGGTGCCGCGCACCACGGCGGTCTGCGGATCCTCGGCCCGGAAGACCGGCAGGTGGGTTTCCTTGCGCAGCCGCTCGTCCAGGCCCTGGATGAGCGAACCACCCCCGGTGAGGCAGATGCCGCGGTCGATGAGATCCGCCGCCAGCTGGGGCGGGGTCTCGTTCAGAGCCTTGCGCACCAGGTCGATGATGGCGTTGATGGGCTCGGCCAGCGCCTCGCGGATCTCCGCGTCATTGAGCGTGAGGGTCTTGGGCAGGCCTTCGAACTGGTCCCGGCCGCTCACCTCCATGGTGCGCGTCAGCTCGGAGGGGAAGGCGGATCCCAGCGTCCACTTCACCTCTTCGGCGGAGGCCTCGGAGATGAGGACGTTGTATTTCTCGCGGATGTACTTGATCACCGCCTCATCCATCTCGTCGCCGGCGATGAGGATGGAATCGGAGAACACCTTGCCGTTGTAGCTGATGACGGCCACGTCTGTGGTGCCGCCACCGATGTCGACGATCATGCAGCCGCGCTTCTCGTTGATCGCGAGTCCGGCGCCGATGGCCGCCACCATGGTCTGGTCCACCAGGAACACCTCGCCGGCCTTGGCGTCGTAGCAGACCTGCTTCACCGCGCGGCGGGCCACCTGGTGGGCGCGAGGCGGGACGCTGACGACGATGCGCGTGCGGGCGATGCCCCGGTTCGGCCGGGCCTTGGCGATGAACTGCGCCAGCATCTTCTCTGCGGCGTCGACCTCGAAGATCATGCCGTCCTTCATGGGCCGGATGGTGCGCACGCCCTGGGGGGCCCGGCCCAACAGCTGCTTGGCCTCGTCGCCCACCGCCTCGACCTCATGGGTGAGGGTGTTCACGGCCACGATCGAAGGTTCGTAGATGACGATGCGGCCAGCCTGTTTGGTGTGGATCAGGGTCGAGGCCGTGCCGAGATCGATGGCCAGGTCCGAATTGAACAGGTTGGACCAGAACTGACTGGAAAAAATACTGGCCACTGGGGACTCCCGGAGAACCTCCTAGGGTGCCACGAACCGCCCGCCTTCACCATCCCGGGCGAACGCCTCAGGGGGCGGGGTCACTTCCCCGCCGCGACCAGCTCCTCCACCAGAAGGTCCCCGTCGAGGCGCTGGGACAGTTCCTTGTGGTAGCCCCGGACCCGCGAGTCGGAGGCGGGTCGCGAGTGGACAGCCCGGGGGGCTGTTCCGAGCGGGGCCCCCGCCCCGACGAGCATCACGCGCGTGTCCGGGGCGGGGTCACTTCCCCGCCGCGACCAGCTCCTCCACCAGCAGGTCCCCGTCGAGGCGCTGGGACAGTTCCTTGTGGTAGCCCCGGACCCAGCGCTTCCCATTCACCAGCACGAAGGGGATGGCCCGCTTGCCGGTCTCGGCCTCGAGCTTCTCGGCGGCCCCAGGCACCACTTCGATATCCACCTTCGTGTGGAGGACCTGGTTCTCCGCCAGCCAGGCCTCCAGGCGACGGCAATCCGGGCACCATGTGGCGCTGTAGACTGCCAATTCTAGGCCATCGAGGGCGTCAATTCGGCTCATGGGATCCTCCCGGACCTGTCATTCTGGATCCTTTGATGCTCTTCGGGGAGATTCCATGTCCAAGCTGACCCCTCATGCCGCCCTCCTCGTCGGGTCGGCCCTCGTCCTCTCCCTGGCCTGCAAGACCAGCAAGCCCGACACCAGCCGCGTCATCGCGAACGTCGGCGGCGAGAAGATCACCGAATCCGAGTTCCAGGATGTGGTGAAGACCCTGTCCCAAAGTCCCAAGGAAGCCGAGGTCTTCCTGAGCGACCCCGCGGCCCGCGAAGAGCGCGCCCAGCTGGCCAGCCGCATCGCCATGTCGAAGGCCATCACCGCCTTCGCCAAGCAGACGGGCCTCGATCAGGAGCCCTCGGTGAAGCGCCAGCTCGAGCAGCAGCAGGCGAATGTGTATTTCCAGGCCCTCGCCAAGAAGCGCATGACCTCGGTGGACCCCACCGACGAGCAGCTCATGGCCTTCTACAAAGAGCAGGTGGACCGCATGAAGGCCCAGGGCCATGCCCAGGCCGTGCCCCCCTTCGAGATGGTGAAGGCGCAAGTGGCCGAGGGCTGGAAGCAGCAGCGCATGGCGACGATCAGCCAGGACATCCAGAAAGAGGTCAAGGCCAAGGTGCCCGTCACGCTGGCCGACGACTACCGCCCCGCCGGCGAATAGATTCCCCCATCCACGCCGAAAGCAACCGGAGCCCCGCCCCCAGCGTGGGCTCCGGTTTTATCCATAGGCGCTCTGGCCGCATGGCCCGGACGGGTTCTCAATACCTTGGACAAGCAAAAGGCCCCCGAGCGGGGGCCGTGATTCCTGGTGCCTGGAGACGGAATCGAACCGCCGACACATGGATTTTCAATCCATTGCTCTACCAACTGAGCTACCCAGGCGGGAAGGATCAGCATACCAGCCGGGACTGCATTTTCAAGTGCCGGACGGGAGGGGATTGGTGCATCCTCTATGGTCCGAGTGCTGTTTCATCTCAGAGGTACGACATGGCCCGTCCCACCAAAGACCGAGAGATCCAGGTCCAGAAGCCCGCCCAGAGCCTGGCGCACTTCCAGACCAAGCTGGGCCAGAGCCATGACGACGAAGGAACCTTGCTGAAGCCCATCCTGATCGGCCTCGCCTCCCTGGTCGTTCTCGGGTTGGCCTACGGGGGCTGGAGCACCTGGCGCTCCCAGGCCGTTGAAAAGCACGAAGCCGCACTCTCCGCCCTGCAGATGGAGGTGGAAGGCGACGGTCTGAAACCTGTGGCCCCGGCGGAGGTGGAGAAGCGGATGCGCGAGAACCTCGGTCGCCTCGAGACCCTTGCGGCCTCGGCGCCCGCCTCGCGGAAGGCCATCACTGAGGGCCTGCTCGGCACCTGGCGGCTCGCCCTCGACGGCAAACAGCCGGTCTCTGCCAAGGCCGACGATCCCTGGAGCCAGATCCGCATGGCGCAGCGCGCACTCACCCTGGGTCGCATCCAGGACGCGCGGACCCAGCTCGACCCTCTTCGCGCCAAGGCCACCGCCGACGCGCCCTGGGCCGAGGCGTTCTGGAACAGCCAGATGGACGCGAACCGCCTGGCGGGAGACCGGGCCCGGGCCCTGAAGGACCTCGCCGAATACAAGGCCCGCTTCAAGGGCCGTGGCGATGCCTCCGCCATGGAAAGCCTTCTCCAGAGCATCTGACCCTTACGGACAAGGACCATCCCATGCGGATGTACGACCTGATCTACACCAAGAAGCTGGGCGGAGCCCTGTCCAGCGAACAGATCGCCTTCTGGGTGAAGGGGGCCGCCCATGGCAGCATCCCCGACGAGCAGAGCGCCTCGCTGCTCATGGCCATCTGCTGGCGCGGCATGACCACCGAGGAGACCCTGGCCCTGACCCTGGCCATGCGGGATTCCGGCAAGCGGCTGGACCTTTCTTCCGTGCCCGGCGTCAAGGTCGACAAGCACAGCACGGGCGGCGTGGGCGACAAGACCACCCTCATCCTCGGCCCCATCGTGGCGGCCTGCGGCGTGCCCTGCCCCATGTTCAGCGGTCGCGGCCTTGGGCACACCGGCGGCACGGTGGATAAGTTCGCGGCCATTCCCGGGCTGAAGGTCGAGCTCAGCGAAGCTGAATTCATCCAAAGCCTCGCGCAGACCCGCTTCGCCAACTCAGCCCAGACCGGCGACATCGCGCCGGCCGACCGCAAGCTCTACGCCCTCCGCGATGTGACCGCGACGGTCGAGAGCATCCCCCTCATCACCGCCAGCATCATGTCCAAGAAGCTGGCGGGCGGTGCCGACGCCCTGGTGCTCGATGTGAAGTGCGGCCCCACCGCCTTCATGAAAACCTTCGACGATGCCCGCACCCTCGCCCAGAGCATGGTGGATGTCGGCAAGGCCCACGGCATGCAGATCCGGGCGCTCATCACCCGCATGGACGTGCCCCTGGGCTGGGCCATCGGCAACGCGTTGGAAGTCATGGAATCCGTCGAGATTTTGCGGGGCGAGCACGCCGATTCCGAGCTGGCCCAGATGAGCTTCCGGCTCGCGGCGGAGATGCTGATCATGGGCGGGGCTGCCGCCGATCTCGAAGCCGCCCTGGCCCGGGTGAAGGCCTGCATCCAGGACGGATCCGCCCTGGAGACCCTGCGCCGCTTCGTGGCCCTCAACGGCGGCGACGCCAAGGCCCTGGACGACTTCAGCCGCCTGCCCCAGGCGGAGAAGGTGGTGGACGTGCGTTCCGACCGCGCCGGCTGGATCGCGGACATGGACGGTCGGGCCCTGGGCATCCTGGCCATGGACCTCGGCGCCGGGCGCCGAGACCGGGATGATGTTCTCGACCTCGGCGTCGGCATTCACGTGGTGGCCCAAGTCGGCCAAAAGGTGGACAAGGGCGACCTGCTTTTCCAGGTTTTCGCGAAGGAGTCTCACCTTCTAAAGCCGGTTTTATACCAAGAAACACTCACGATTGCAGACATTGCACCCGCCCAATCGCCCTGGCTGCTTGGCACCATCGGGTGTTGATCTGGTGAATCGCAAGATCGGTTAGTGCGAAATCGGAACACATGGTTCCCCGATTTCTTCTCTGCCGGTCAGATTCCCTTGCAGGCTCTGGTAAAGTTACATCATTGTCCCCTTGATCTTTCACACCCGTCTTCAATTCGGAAATCAGTCGCCACGACCTTCCTGCGGTGGTGGACCTGTACCGCCGCTGGATTGAGGATCCGTTTTTTACCCTCGGGACCCCCCCACCTTTGTGTCCCGACTTTCTGGAGGATGCTATGCATCTCTTGAACCACCGCCTGGGCCGTCTCACGGCCCTCATCGCCCTGGGCGGGGCAGCGCTGTACTCGCAGGGCACCCAGACCGCCAACATCACTGGCACGGTCGTGGACGCCGCTGGCGCTCCCATCGCCGGCGTCACCGTCCGCCTCACTTCCCCCGCCCTGCAGGGTCAGCGCACCTACACCACGGACGCCGCCGGCAAGTTCATCGCCCGCCTGCTGCCTCCCGGCTTCTACACCGTCCAGTACACCAAGGATGGCCTCGAGACCCGCAAGATCACCGAACAGCTCGGCATCGACCAGACCTTCAGCCCCAAGGTTGTTCTGGGCAAGGTCGGCGGCGCGGTGGTGGAAGTGATCGCGGCCGCTCCTGCCGTGGACAAGACCGACATCAAGACCGCCAGCAACTACCGTGCTGACACCGTCGACCTTCTCCCCAATGCCCGCACGATGGAAGGCGTCGCCCTCCTGACCCCCGGCGTCACCGCCGGCGTGGGTGGTCGCGTCCAGATCCGCGGCGCCATGACCTCCGGCAACCTCTACCTGCTGGACGGCCAGAACATCGCTGACAACGCCTACAACAACCGCGGCGTCCGCACCATCGACGATTCCATCGAAGAGACCCAGGTCGTCACCGGCGCCATGTCCGCCGAATACGGCGACGTGGACGGCGGCGTCATCAACTCCATCACCCGCTCCGGCAGCAACGAGTTCAGCGGCTCCCTCCGCTGGGAACTCAGCAACGCCGCCTGGAACGCCACCGCCCCCACCCAGAACCGCAACACCATCAACAACGTCCTGAACGAGACCAAGACCCTCTTCGTCAGCGGTCCCATCCTCAAGGACAAGCTCTGGTTCGCGGCCTCCTACTTCAAGACCGACCAGGCCAATGCCGGCGTCATCACCCGCAACCAGGTGGACGTCTACGGCCTCTGGCCCGTGGGCACCAACCTGAACGGTCCCGAAGGCCTGAATGCCGGCTACACCGCGACCACCAAGGAAATCCGCCGTCAGGCCAAGCTGACCTGGTCCGTGAACCAGGATCACACGGTCATCGCCTCCTTCGTGAACGCCCGCATCGACGACACCAACCGCAACTACTCCGCGGCTGAACTCCGGTCCCTCGTCCCCCAGGTGAGCACCTCCGAGTTCCTGAACCTGGCCTGGCGCGCTGCTTGGACCGGCAACTTCACCACGGAAGTCCGTGTCGGCAACAAGAAGCAGAACCTCTCCGCCGGCGGTATCGACAACGGCCAGAGCCCCATTTACACGTATGGCGTCGGTGGCTACAGCAACAACGGCATCTTCAGCAGCAATGACGGTGGCGACCAGCGCGACAACCAGACCCTGAACATCAAGGCCAGCCTGTTCTGGGATGGCGCCGGCAGCCACCAGACCGACTTCGGCGTCGACTACTACCAGGGCAAGCGTCAGGCCAAGAACCAGCAGTCCCCCACCGGCCTCACCTTCGGCGTTTACGGACTCAACCTGAACACCCGCCAGGCTTATGGTGGCGATGTGTGGGTGTGGTCCGTGGGTGAAGGCTCCGCCAAGAACATGTCCTACGGCCTCTACGTCAATGACAAGTGGAGCCTCGACCAGCACTGGAACTTCCAGCTGGGCGTGCGCTTCGACAAGTACGATGCCCAGAACGAAAGCGGCACCTCCACCGCTGGCGCCAACGGCATCTCTCCCCGCCTCGGCGTGAAGTACGACCTCTTCGGCGACAGCAAGCACATCTTCGGCCTGAGCTTCGCCCGCTACAACGCCAAGGTGCTGGAAGGCATCACCAACTCGGTCACCAGCCAGGGCAACCCCACTGAGATCGACTATGCCTACGTTGGACCCGCCGGCCCGCAGACCCTGGATGTCATCCAGAACCTGGCCAACTACGACATCAGCGCCGCTGGCCTGCTCTACTACAACGATCCCAAGCTGAACGTGAAGCTGAGCAATGACCTGAAGGCCCCCACCGTGGATGAACTGCAGGGCAGCTATGCCTACTCCTTCAACTACGGCCCCATGGGCGACGGCTACGTGAAGGTCACCGGCGTCTACAAGAAGTGGAAGAACCTCATTGACTACAGCGTCGGCAACGAAGGCACCGTCAATGACCCCACCGGCACGCCCGTTTACCTCCGTGTGTGGGACAACAACTCCGCCGCCGAGCGCAAGTACAAGGGCCTCGAACTCGAGGGCAGCTACAACCGCAATCAGTGGAACTTCCTGGGCAACATCACCTGGAGCGAGCTGAAGGGCAACTACGAGGGCGAGAGCACCAACAGCCCCGGCCGCGGTGAGGGCCTGAACAACTTCAACGTCCAGGATAATGTCGTGCTCTACAACAATGCCGACACCACGCCCAACGGCTACCTGACCGGCCACGTGCCCATCCGCATGCGCATCACCGGCAACCGCACCACCACGAACGCCTATGGCAAGACCTCTGTGGGTCTCGTCTACCGCTTCGACTCCGGCGCCCACTACAGCAACACCCGCGCCATCACCCCGACCCGTCTCGGCGGCCCCACCATGTCGAGCCAGTTCGGCACCTCTGGCACCCAGTACAAGGACCAGCTCCGTGGCGCCGGCGTCTACAATGCCGCTGCCTACCTGGACCTCGCCCTCACCCATGACTTCCCCCTCTTCAAGGTGGGCGCCAAGGACGTGACGGCTTTCGGCAAGGTGACCATCAACAACGTGCTGAACCACCAGCAGCTGGTGACTTTCGACACCACGTGGGCCAATGCGACCGGCACGTACGGTAGCCCCACCGGTGGCGTGAATTCTCTCTGGGTTCGTGGCGCCTCCTTCGGGAAGCCCACCAACTACCAGAGCTACGGCACGCCCCGCACCATTACCGCCTCCGCCGGCTTCCGCTTCTAAGAACTCCGGTACGACCCAAAACGGGGCCCGAAAGGGCCCCGTTTTTTCATGGGAGGGTGGCGGCCTCATTGCATTAAAGATGATTAATATATCTGCTATTAACATCACAACAAGATGCAAGCGGTATGAACGATGGGTAAAAAAGTTTGTGCAAATCAGGGAACCTGCCCTATTCTTTCGACACTCCCCCGTTCTTTGGTCCCATCCAGCGTGATGTTCACACCAGGTTTCTAAAAATCTGGCCCTTCGTCGTTGAAACGACCGAACCTCATCGCGGTTTTTGCGGCCTGAGCCGCCTTCCCCCCCTCCCAAAGGAGTCTCTATGAATCGTGTCTTCACCCGGCTTGGCTTCACCGCCGCCGCTCTCGTTGCAGGAGGAGGCATCGTCGCGCACGCGCAGACGGCCACCACCGGCGCGGTCTCCGGCACCGTGTCTGACAAGAACGGAGCGCCCCTGGCTGGCGCCACGGTGCGGCTGAGTTCCGCGCAGACCTCCCGCACCTACATCACGGGCACCGACGGCAGCTTCCGCCTCGGCCTTCTGAACCCCGGCGCCTGGACGATTGAAATCACCAAGGGCGGCTTCCAGAAGATCACTCAGAACGTCAACGTCCTGGTGAACCAGACCCAGCCGGTCACCTTCAAGATGGCCGGTGAAGCCGCCACCGTGGTTGAGGTGCTCGGCAGCGCCACCACCGTGGACACCACCACCACCCAGACGGGCATGGTCACGTCCATGGACAACCTCTCCGCCATTCCCAAGGGTCGCGACATGAGCGCCGTCGCGCTGATGGCTCCTGGTGTGGTCACCGGCGGGTTCGGCAACGACCCGTCCATTGGCGGCGGTTCCTCGGCCGAGAACAGCTACGTCGTGGACGGCTTGTCCACCAACAACTCCGCCCGCGGCATGCAGGGCGCCCAGCTGGTCACCGAGTTCATCGACCAGGTGGAAGTCCAGACCGGCGGCTTCAAGCCTGAGTTCAGCGCCCTCGGCGGCGTGATCAACGCCATCACCAAGTCCGGCACCAACGCCTTCAAGGGCTCCTCCTGGCTGACCTGGGATCCCATCGGCATCCAGGCCGTTCCCAAGCACAACAAGTACTTCCGTCAGGCCGCGCCCCCGGCCCGCTACGACATCGGCGCGGAAGTGGGCGGTCCCATCATCAAGGACAAGCTCTTCTTCTTCGCTGGCGTTGACGTCGCGAAGACCGAGACGAACGAGTCCACGAACCTGCCGAATGGATCCGGCGACAAGAGCGGCAAGGAGACGGTCGACGCCCTCCAGTTCATCGGCAAGATCAACTGGATGATCACCCAGGATCACCAGCTGACCTTCTCGGCGAACATCAACAACACGAAGGACGACTTCCCGCACGCCGTGCCGGCCACCTTCGGCAACGCCGAGCTGGGCTCGACCATCAAGAACACCGTCCAGAACCTCGTGCTGAACTACGACTGGACGATCTCACCCAGCCTCTTCCTCAGTGCCAAGGTGGGCACCACCCAGTACAAGACCACCGAAGATCCGACCGCCGCCTCCACGGTGAGCGTGACGGACGGTCGCTGGCACCGCTACGGTCCCCAGGCCGGTGCCTATGATCCCACCTACAACGCTGTGAACTACCTGCGTGGTGGCCGCGGCTACTGGGTGGCCGAGGACAAGACCCAGACCACCCAGGCCAAGGTCGATCTGAGCTGGTTCGTGGGCAGCCACAACATGAAGTTCGGCATCAGCCAGCTGGAATCCAAGTACAGCGAGCTCGCCAAGACCTCTGGCGGCCATCGCGACCAGGTACTGGTGGGAACCCCCGCCATCGCCGGATCCCTGTACCAGACCTACCTCAGCACGGATGCCACGGTGAAGGCCGTTTGGCAGGCCGTCTACGCCCAGGACACCTGGGATGTGGGCAGCGGCGTCAAGCTGATGTATGGCTTCCGCTTCGAGACCCAGGACCAGAAGGATCTGAACAACCGTTCCTTCATGAAGTTCGACAAGTTCAGCGACTACATCCAGCCCCGCATCGGCCTGACCTGGGACGTGAACCAGGACGGCCGGACGAAGGTCAGCGTGAACTACGCGAAGTACTTCGAGCAGATCCCGCAGCGCCTGGCCATCCGCGTGTATGCGAACGAGACCTACATCCGCTACCGCTACGCCAACACCCAGTACACCTACAACGACGCCACGGGCGCCTACGCCCTCAACCCCGGCGCCGTCTACAACCGCGTGACCGACTTCGCCACGCCCTTCAGCTTCGATCCCATCGCTGAAGGCACGAAGCTGCCCGAGCGCAGTGAGTACGTGCTGGGCGTCGACCACACCTTCACCAGCGGCTGGACCGTGGGCGTCCACGCCCGCTACCGCGAGCTGAAGAACCCCCTGGAAGACATGGTGTTCACTGACAACGCTGGCGCGCCCTACGACGAGGGTCCGGCCATCGACTTCGTGGGCACGCCCAGCCAGGTTGGCGCCGGCGCTGCCGTCATCGGCAACCCCGGTTCCTTCATCCAGTGGCGGCCCAACCCCAAGAGCTTGACCCTCTGGCGCCTTGCCAATGGCGAAACGACCAACGCCTACGGCATCACCATGCTCGACTACTACAACCCCGCCACGGGCCTCTTCACCGTGAACAACACTGGCTATGAGAAGGCCGGGAACAAGTACGCCAGCGTGGACTTCACCCTGGACAAGAAGACCGATCGCGATGTCTTCAGCTTCAGCTACACCTGGAGCCGTCTGGAAGGTAACTACGAGGGCGTGATCTCCAGCTCCAACGGCCAGGCGGATGGCAACATCACCGCCTCCTTCGACTACTACCCCTACGTGGGCTACGGTCTGCTGCCCAACGACCGCACGCACCAGGTCAAGCTGCTCGCCAGCCACCGCTTCGACTTCATCGGCGGCGACCTGAACGTGGGCGTCAACTACACCTACCTGAGCGGCACGCCCATCAGCCTCTTCGATGACGGCGCCACTTCCGAAGGCAACGCTCCCGGCAGCGGCAGTTCTCTTGATCTCGGTGGCTACGGCAACGCCGTTCCCGCCAACGGCATGCTCGGCCAGTACGGCCGGACGCCTGCCGTGAACAACGTGGATCTCCACCTCGACTGGGCCTACAAGCTTGGCAAGACCTACAAGCTGATTCCCAGTGTGGACATCTTCAATACCTTCAACACCCGCTACGCCACCGGCGTGCGCCAGCAGGCCACCGACCAGAATGGCGTCGCCGATCCTCGCTGGGGCTACGCCAACGCCTGGCAGACCGGCCGTCGTTACCGGTTCGGCGTGAAGTTCCAGTTCTAGCCGGAACGCTTGATCCCAGAAAACGGGCCCTTCGGGGCCCGTTTTTCTGGCTTGGCTTCGACCGTGTCAATCCTTCGGGGCCCACATGATGTCGGCTATGCCGGCCACGGCATTCTCGGCGCGGGCCAGGGCGAAGAGCCAGTCGCTGAGGCGGTTCAGGTAGGCCAGCACCGAGGGGTTCACGGGCTCCTCATGGCTGAGGGAGACCACCTCCCGTTCGGCGCGCCGGCACACCGTGCGGGCCAGATGCGCGTGGGCCGAAGCCTGGGTGCCGCCGGGCAGCACAAAGGCCGTCATGGGCGGCGCCAGGGCCCCCAGGCGGTCGATGTCGGCCTCCATGTCGGAAAGGTCCCAGGTGGGGCGGCTCATGCGCGCGCCCAGGAGCTCCTGCCGGGCCGGCGGAGTCGCCAGGATCGCTCCCAGCACGAAGAGGTCGTGTTGCACCTTCTGGAGGGTCGCCTGGTCGGCGCAGGCCGGCGAGGCGTGGAGCCGCAGCAGGCCCATGATGCTGTTGAGCTCGTCCAGTGTGCCGTAGGCCACCAGCCGAAGGTGGGACTTGCTCACCCGGTCCCCGCCGAACAGACCCGAGGAACCGTCGTCTCCGGTGCGCGTGTAGAGCTTCATGATGGAACCTCCAGGCGAAAGCTAGGCCCCGCCATGGGCGCGGCTCCAGGCCACGGTATCGGAGCGCCACGCCTTCAGGGCGGTCGAACCCGCCGCGTCCAGGATTCCGCGGGCCTCCGCCTCCCCTGCGAGCACTTCGAAGGAGCTGAGGACAGCCAATCCGACGCCGGCAGCGGCAAAGGCCGCTTCCGCCTGAGGCAGCCCGTAGCTGAAGAGCGCCAGCACCGCAGGCACCTCGGCGCCCTCGGCGCGCAGGGCCTCGGCACAGCGAAGGCTGGACATGCCCGTGGAGATCAGATCCTCCACGAGCACCACCCGGTGTCCCTTGGCCAATGGGCCTTCCACCTGCCGGCCCATGCCGTGGTTCTTGGGCGTGGGCCGCACATAGGCCATGGGCAGCTTCAGGCGGTCCGCCACCATGGCCGCCCAGGGCACGCCAGCCGTCGCGGCCCCGGCCACGAGGGTGGGCGCCAGGGCCGCGCTGCGGACGACCAGGGACGCCACGATCTGGTCGCGAACCTCAGGCACCCCCAGGAGCCTCCGGTTATCGCAATAGATGGGCGACTTCAGGCCGCTGGCCCAGGTGAAGGGGTCGGCCGGCTGCAGGCGCACCGCGCCCGCCTCCAAGAGGCAGGCGGCAAGATCGCGGGCGGAGAGGGACATCACAGCTCCAGTTCCGCCACGGGCTGCTTGGACATGTAGCGCTCGGCGCCATCGGGGAAGAGCGTCACCACCCGGGCACCCGCAGGCAGGGTCTTCGCGAACTCCCGGGCAGCCCAGGCGTTGGCGCCGCTGGAGGCGCCCACCAGGCATCCCTCGGTGGCGATCAGCTCGCGGGCCGTGGCCAGGCTGTCCGCATCGGCGACGTCGATCACGCGGTCGGCGATGGAGAGGTCGAGGCTCGCGGGGATGAAGCCGTTGCCCACGCCTTCCACCACCCACTCCTTGAGCGGGGCGCCGCAGTAGACCGATCCCACGGGTTGCACCACGACAGCCTGGATCTTGGGGTTCTTCTCCCTGAGGTAGCGCGCGATGCCCGTGAAGGTCCCGCCGCTGCCCGCGCCCAGCACCACGGCGTCCACGCGGCCTTCCATCTGGCTCCAGATTTCGGGGCCCGTGGTGGCGTAGTGGCTGTCCGGGTTGCTGGGATTCTCGAACTGCTGGGGCACGAAAGCGTTGGGAATGCTGGCGGCCAGCTCCGCGCACTTCTCGATGGCGCCCTTCATGCCGAGCTCCTTGGGGATGAGCACCAGCTCCGCGCCCAGCGCCTTCATGAGCATCATCTTCTCGCGGCTGTACTTCGTCGGCACGCAAAGGATGCAGCGGTAGCCCAGGGCCTTCGCGGCGATGGCGAGGCCCACGCCGGTGTTGCCGGCGGTGGGTTCGATGATGGTACTGACGCCGGGCTTGATCTGCCCCAGGGCCTCGGCGGCGCGGATCATGCCCACGCTGATGCGGTCCTTCACGCTGCCGCCCGGGTTCAGGTACTCGAGCTTCGAGAAGAGCTCGAGGCTCGGCGCGAAGCGCGTGAGGTGCAGGAGGGGTGTGTTCCCCACCAGGTCGAGGACAGAGTTGACGACGGGAGCGGGTTTCGTCACGGCTTCAGCCTTTCACCACGATGCTTACGAGTTTGCCACCGGTCGGCAGCACCACTTTCACGATCTCCTTGCCGGCCAGATGCGGCTGCGCTTCCGCGCAGGCCAAGGCGGCCTCGCGGCGCTGGGCCTCGTCGGCGCCGGCGGGCACGGTGATGCGGCCGCGGACCTTGCCGTTCACCTGCACCACCACGAGCACCTCGTCGGCTTCCAGGTACTGGGCGTCCGCCTCGGGCCAGGCGGCCTGCATGCAGAGGCCGGGCCGCCCCAGCTGGCTCCAGAGCTGCTCGGCCAGGTGCGGCGCCACCGGCGACATGAGGCGAACGAAGGCGTCCAACGCGTGCTGCATCACGGCCCCGTGGTGGGGCGCGTCGGCGGGCAGGTCGGCGAGGGCGTTGGAGAGCTCCATGAGCCCCGACACCACCGTGTTGAACTGGTAGCGGCGCTCCAGGTCGTCGGTGAGGCGGGCGAGGGTCTGGTTCAGCTTGATGAGGAGCGCCTTCTCCTCGGCGCTGAGCTGCTCCTTGGCGGGCAGTGGCGCAGAGGTGACGGCATGGACCTCCACCATGCGGGTGAGGCGCTTGAGGAACCGGCTGGCCCCCTCGATGCCCTCGAAGCCCGTCCAGTCAATCTCCTTCTCGATGGGCGCTGCGAAGATCATGAAGAGGCGCAGCGCGTCAGCGCCGTACTTCGAGATGACCTCGTCGGGATCCACGATGTTGCCCTTGGACTTGCTCATCTTCGAGCCGTCCTTCAGCACCATGCCCTGGCAGATGAGCTTCTGGAAGGGCTCCGGCCCCGAGGCGAGGCCCAGGTCGCGCAGCACCTTGTAGAAGAAGCGGGCGTAGATGAGGTGCATGGTGGCGTGCTCGATGCCGCCCACGTAGAGGTCCACGGGCATCCAGGCATCGCTCTCGGCCTTGGCGAAGGGCAGCTCGGTGTTCTTCGGATCCAGGTAGCGCAGCCAGTACCAGCTGCTGTCCACGAAGGTGTCCATGGTGTCCGTCTCGCGGCGCGCAGGCTTGCCGCAGGCGGGGCAGGCGCAGTCGAGGAAGGACCGGGAGGTGGTGAGGGGCGAAGGCCCCACGCCCGTGAAGGCCACATCCTCGGGCAGGCGCACCGGCAGGTTCTCGGCCTTTTCGGGCACGACGCCACAGCTGTCGCAATGCACCGTGGGGATGGGCGTACCCCAGTAGCGCTGGCGGCTGAGGCCCCAGTCCTTGAGCTTGTACGTGGTGGTCTTCTCCGCCCGGCCGCCCAGCTTGGCGATCATCGCAGTCACCGCGTCCTCGCTCTTCATGCCCGTGAACTCGCCGCTGTTGACCAGGGTGCCGAGGTCCCACTCGCTCTCGGACTCGATCACCTTGGGAATGGGCAGGCCGTACTTCACCGCGAACTCGTGGTCGCGCTCGTCATGGGCCGGAACGCCCATCACCGCGCCGGTGCCGTAGTCCATGAGCACGTAGTTGGCGGCGAATACCGGCACTTTTTCGCCCGTGAAGGGGTGGATCACGGAGATGGCGGTGCGGTGGCCCAGCTTCACGTCGTTGGTGAGACGCTCCTCGCGGCTCACGGCGGCCACCTGGTCGCAGAAGGCCTTCAGGGCGGCGTCTGTTTCCGCGGCCTTCTCGATGACGGGATGCTCGGTGCTCAGGGCCATGAATGTCACGCCGAACAGCGTGTCCAGGCGCGTGGTGAAGACCTCGACCTGGCCGCCGCCTTCAAGGTCAAACGCCAGACGCGCGCCTTCGGACTTACCAATCCAGTGGCGCTGCATGGTCTTCACATTCTCGGGCCAGTCCAGGCCGTCGAGGCACTCCAGCAGCTCGTCGGCGTACTTCGTGGTCTTGAAGAAGTACTGCTCCAGGGGCTTCTGGGTCACCGGAAAGCCCGTGCGCTCGTCCTTGCCGTCCACGACCTGCTCATTGGCGAGCACGGTGCCCAGTTCTTCGCACCAGTTCACGGTGCGCATGGCGCGGAACACGTCGCCGGCTTCCCACATCTTGAGGAAGAGCCACTGGTTCCAGCGGTAGTAGTCGTCCTGGAAGCTGGCGATCTCGCGGTCCCAGTCGTAGCTGATGCCCATCTTCTGGATCTGGCCCTTCATCTCCTCGATGTTGGCGCGGGTCCAGATGGCCGGGTGGATGCCGTGCTTGATGGCGGCGTTCTCCGCCGGCAGGCCGAAGCTGTCCCAGCCGAGGGGGTGCATGACTTCGTAGCCGCGCATGCGGCGGAACCGGGCGGTGACATCGCCCAGGGTGTAGTTGCGCACGTGGCCCATGTGGATGCGGCCGCTGGGATAGGGCAGCATCACCAGCATGTAGAAGGTCTTCGAATCCGGCCGCAGCTCCCCGGACCGCTTGGCGCGGAAGGCGCCGGACTCGAGCCAGCGGCGCTGGATCTCGGGTTCCTGGGTCAGGGGCTGGAAGGGCATGGGCGAACTCCGTCGGAACCCTTGATTCTACAAGGAAATCCCGGGGGTTCCACCCGCTGTCAGAAGGTCCAGTGCATCCCGAAGGATGCGCTCCAGCGCGGCTCGATCTGAAGGCCGTTCACCCGCTGGGCCACGGGCACCTGGACGAAGGCATAGACCTGCATCGCAGGGCCCACCTCGACCGTGAGCCCGGGGCTCAGGTAGACCAGGGTGGCCCCGCTGTTGGCCGCATCGGAGTTGACGCCAGATTCCCGCTGCTCGGCCCGCACGTTCACCTGCAGGTGGGGCGCGACCCCCCGCCAGCCCACGTAACGAACGCCCAAGTTGGCGTTCACGCCATCGCCGGGCTTGAAGCCATCTTTCTCGGCCAGGGGTTTCTGGAACAGCACCTGACCGAAGCAACCCCAGTCCGCCGCGAGGCTCCCGAAGGCATAGGCGCCAAACAACAGGTCCGTGGTGCCCGTGCCCAGCTGCAGGCCGCGGTCCAGGGGCTGTCCGGCCTGGACACCGGCATTGAAGGTCTGCTTCGTCTCGCCGGTGGCCAGCTTCAGGCCCAGTTGCACGCCGAAGCTGTGCTCCTCGGAGAACCCCTGGTACCGGCCCAGCACCCGAACATCTCCCAGTCCACTGGCCTTGGAGAAGCTCGGCTCCGTGTCGCCTTCCGCCATGGTCGCGTGATCGCGGTGGAAGACTGGCACCAGCAGCGCCACGCCCCAGTTGGGGCTGGGGCTGTAGTCCAGGGTCGCCGTGAGGTTGCGGTTCAGGGTCTTCTCCTGAATCTCCTGGTCGTTCGGAAATTCAAAGGTGCCGCGGCCCACGGCCTTGGTGCCCATCCGCAATTCATCCTGGTTGAAATAGTCCGCGCGGAGGTCGAACCGCCAGCCGGGCCGCACGCCGTAGCCCTGGCTGGCCCAGTCGGAGTTCAGGGTGCAGCCGCAGGCGCCGCAGGCCTGGGCCTGGGAGGCCGCCACCAGGAGGGACGACAGGACAAGACCGGAGGCATAACGCATGGGACCTCGACGCGGAAGAGGTTCCATCTTGCCTGTTAAGACAATTTTTCCTCTGCGACAGTTCGTCGCAGACCCCACTGCCTTGAGAGGACGCTACTTGGGAGGACGCCGCCGGGCCGCCTTCCGCTGGAGGCTGCGCCGGTGCATGCCCAGGCGGCGGGCGGCTTCGGACAGGTTGCCTTCGCAGTCGCTCAGCACCCGCTGGATGTGCTCCCACTCCACCCGGGCCAGGGAGGGGGTCTCCAGCTCTGCGGCGCCTTCCTCGAATGCGCCCTCCAGATGGAAGGCCGCCAGGATGTCATCCACGTCCACCGGCTTTGTGAGGTAGTGCACCGCCCCCAGGCGCACGGCTTCCAGGGCGGTGGCGATGCTGCCGTACCCGGTGAGCATCAGCACCCGGGTGGTGGGATCCAGGGCACGCAGCCGCCGCAGCAGCTCGAGGCCGGATTCGCCGGGCATGCGCAGATCCAGCACGGCCAGCTCCGGGCTGTCCGCCTGCGCCAGGGCCAGGGCTTCGGAGGCATTGGCAGCGGTTCGCACATCGTAGCCCCGGGCCGCGAGGGCCTTCCCCAGGCGCTCGCGGTAGATGACGTCGTCATCCACCAGCAGCAGGGAGGGGCGCGGATCAGCCATGGGTTTCGGGGACCACGGCGGCCACCTGGGGCCAGGTCATCTGCACCCGGGTGCCTTCGCCAGGGGCGGATTCCACCGTCAGATCCCCGCCCAGCTGCTCAGCGAAGGTTCGCGCCAGGAAGAAGCCCAGGCCCATGCCGACTCCCGCGGCCTTGGTGCTGAAAAAGGGCTCGCCCACCCGGGCCAGGACCTCCGGGGCCATGCCCCGGCCCTCGTCGATGACATCGATGTGCCAGAGATCAGCTTCCCGCTTCGCCTCGAGGCGCACACGTCCAGGCCGTGGCGTGGCCTCCAGGGCGTTGGCCAGCAGGGCCCTCAGGGCGCGCATGAGACCCTGGCGGGGCACCGGGCCGCAGGGGGCCTCCGGCCACCGGAAGGCCACCCGCGCCTGATCGGCCTCGCTGAGCCCGGCCACCAACTCCGCCTGGAGATCGGCCCAGGAAAGATCATGGAACGCCTCGCCGAGGGTGGTGCCGCTGGGATCGGCCAGTTGATCCAGGATGCGCCGGCAGCGATCCACCTCCTGCCGGATCAGCGCGGCGTCCTGGGTGAAAGCCGATCCCATGAGGCCAAGGTCTTCCGCGGCCCGCTGGAGTTCCTTGGCGGCCACGGCGATGGTGCCCAGGGGCGAGCCCAGCTCGTGGGCCACGCCCGCCGCAAGGGTGGTGAGGGCCGCCAGGCGCGCCTGCCGGGCGCTGAGGTCGCGCAGGGCGGCCAGTTCCTCGTCACGCTGGCGGAGGGCCTCGGTCACCCGGCCCACGAAGGCGGCGATGAGCCCGGCGGTCAGGGCGAAGGCCACCCACATGCCCGCGAGATGCAGGGACATGCCGCCGCCGTCCCCGTGGTCCATGTGGGACAGGGAATGGATGTGCACGTTCCAGAAGAAGAGCAGGCCGAAGCCGGCGGTGGCCAGGAGGCCCAGCCCCCAGGCCCAGGCGCCGCGCATGACCACGGCGGCCAGGGTGATGTGCACCAGGTAGATGGCCGTGAAGGGGTTCGCGGGGCCACCGCTACCGAACAGGAGGCCCGTGAGCAGCAGGATGTCCAGGCCCAAAACGAGGCCCGGCAGCGCGTGGCGGACCGGGTGAGGCCGGCGGAGGCGGAGCATCAGCGCCAGGTTGCTCAGCGCCCCCAGGGCCACGAGGCCCAGCAGGGGCAGCACCGGCAGCTCGTCGGGCAGCAGCCGGGCCGACACGAGGATCGCCGCTGTCTGCGCCGCGGCGGTGATCCAGCGCAGCCGGAGCAGCCAGGTGAGCGGAATGCCGGAACTGGGATAGGTCATGGAACCGCCATTATCCATCGGAACGGACGGCGGAACCGGGCCCGCCGAACCGGAAGGAGGCCTTCAGCCAGGCGTTCCGCCCCGGTTCCCGGACGCGGAGGGACTGGACCGCGTAGCCGGGCACCAGGCTCGCGTTCCGGCTGATGTGCTCGGCGTAGGCGCGGTCGAACAGGTTGTCCACGCCGCAGGTGAGCAGCCATCCATCCGCCGGCCGCCAGCCCGCATGAAGGGAGAGGGTGCCGAATCCGGCGCTGGGGCCGAGGTCCTGGCCCACGATGTTGCCCTGGTTCACGGCGATCCGATCCTGCCTCGCCACGCCCCGCGCCAGGAGGCCCGCCGACCAGGCGTGGGCGTCCCAGGTCAGGTCCAGCCGGGCCTCGAGGGGGGGCATCTGGGCCAGCGCGCGTCCATCGGTATCGTTCTCCCCCCGTACGTAGACGAGGCTTCCATCCGCCCTCAGGGCACCCATCACCTTCGCCTGCACGGCCACCTCCCCGCCCCAGGTGGTGGCGTCAATGTTGCGCGACACGGTGGCCAGGCGGGAGCCGCTCATCGTGGGCTTGGTCACATTCGACTGGATCAGGATGAAGTCCGAGACCCTCCCGTAGAAGGTCGAGATGGAGGC